>BNJV01000473.1_pt1 | contig 125597 bp, 110 predicted proteins | sample 8540591 | NCBI WGS metagenome assembly BNJV01 (sample SAMD00202457, study PRJDB9452) | human saliva metagenome | host: Homo sapiens
TTGCAACGAAATAGTGACTGTGATCAGTCGCATTGCGGCTGTTGCTGTGTGCGCATGACACGGGGCCGCCCTCCCGGGTGGGAGGGCGGCCCCGTCGCGCTCATGGGCGCTGAGATGACTGTGAGCTAACGGCGCGTCCGTTTGGGCGCCGAAGGACTCGTGTCAGGCACTCGTTGCAGCGCCGATCACGGCTGCCAGTACCAGTCCGGGATGTCTGCATCCCAGTTGTCAAAGTCGGTCGTCTTGAAGGTGACAACCTCGTTGGGGTAGGGGAGCTTGTAGGCCTTCTGGAAGGTCTTGGTCTGGCCGACGGGCACATTCACGAAGATGGAGGAGTCGTAGCCAGCGGGCTCCTTGCCCTTGGCGTAGTAGGCGGGGCGCATGTCAATACCCTTCTGCTTGAGAGAAGGGGTGTTGAACAAGTCGGACTGCTCCTCATTGGAGTTGTTGGTCATCGAGTAGGTAACGACGATGGTGTCGGAACCTTCCTTATCGGCGGGGCCCTTTTCGATCTTCGTGATCTCCATGTGCACGCCCGACGACAGATCGACGGAGTAGCTGCCGTTCTGGTGGGCATTGTTCGGGTTCGGCACGCCGGTCGGACCCGTTGTCGGCTTGCTAGTCGCGGAGCTCGGGCTGGGAGCCGGAGCCGAGGTGCTCGGGCTGGGAGCCGGAGCCGAGGTGCTGGGGCTGGGGTCCGTGGTGGCCGAGGTGGTGGTGTCGTCAGCGTCCGGCTCTTCCTCATCCTCACTGCTCATAAAGAAGTAGAGACCCACAGCGACGAGGATGAGTACCAGGACGCCCGCGATGCCGCCGATGATCAGCGGAAGCTTCGACTTCGGTTCCTCGGGCGTCATGCCGGCCCCGTACTGAGCGGGGTACTGGTCCATGTAACCATTGGACATTTGCTGGGTCTGGTCCACGTAGCCGCCCTGCGCGTATGCGTTCGGGTCAGCCTGGCCGTAAGACTGCTGCGAACCAGGGAAACCACCCTGGCCATTTCCCTGGTTCCAGGGATCCTGGCCCCCGGGAGCGTACGGGTTACTCATAGTGACTCCTCATAGAAATCGCACTGGTGTGCGGGATGACATTTGGAAGCGTAGCAAAATCTGACCGAAATGTGGAGTGCTGCTGACACACTTCCATCTGTCGAACAGTGCCTTGCGCGCGCTTCCGCGCCTATTGAGCCCTATCGATCAACCCGGAGACCCTGTCGTCATAAGGGGCGCGGGGCCCAGGATGTGATCGATTGAACGTCAACAGAACAGGATAGCGCCTTTGTCACATCGCCCTCAAGGGGCAATATAGTGATGCGCACCATAGTTTCAGGGCGTTCCTCGTTGCTTTAGGCGGGACACAACACCCATTCGTCGGTAATGTTCGCCCTACTCCACTGCCGGAACACGACTGGCTCGTCCGGGTACAGGTACTTGACGGCGACCGTGACCTGCCGAATCTCTCCCGGCTTCATTATGTCGTTGGAGGCGGAATCGCTCTCTCGCCGAGACTCGTTGTCTTCCTCCTCGAAGCGAGCCGAACCGAAATAGGTTCCCTTCTGACTCATGGTGGGCTGAAACTCGTGGGGGTATTTGGACGTTCCGGACGTGTTCGTGATGGTGAATGTCAGCACCAGCGTCTGCGCACCATCGTCGTCGACCGGGCCACGCTCAGCGGAATCGAGTGTGACGTGCCCCAGGTTGTCGGGCAGATCCCGGGAATATTGGCCGGTCGAACATTGGTCCAGGCCCGGAGGTTCTTGCGTCGTTGAGCGGATGATAAAGATTCCCGACGCGAAGCCGCCGATGAAGAAAAGAAGGAGCACGGCAGCGGCGCCAACGAGAAGCTTTATCGTGCTTTTGCGCCTCAGTTGGCGAGCTAGCTCGGGGGTGACCGGCTTGTAGGTTCCGGTATTGCCCAAGCCGCTGGATCCTTGCGGCATCATCGGATTGTCCATCATGTGTCCTTCACTCATCGTTCGCGCGCCGCACTAGGACGGCTGCCAGGTCCACGTGGACAGCTCGTCGCCGTCCCAGCCGAAGGTGACGGAGTCACCCACATATATGTACTTAAAGGCGAGCGTGCCGGTCACGCTCTGGCCAGGTGAGACGGAGTCGATGCCGACCGTGTCATGAAAGTCGGCTGGCGCGCCCATGTTGGTCGTCACATAGGCGGAACCCAACGGGGTTCCCTTTTGAGACAGTCCCGGAATGTACTCGTGAAACCTGCGGTCCTCGTCGGTGTTGTTCACGACCGTGACATCGACGAGGAGCGTCTGGGCGCCATCTGCATCGAGGGGCCCGAGACGGAAGTTGTTGCACGTCACGTGGAGCGTGTTGTCGTACAGGTCCAGCGTGTACTCCCCGGAGTTGGACTGAGCCTGTGACGAGTCCATGTGTCGCCATGGCGATTGATACGTGAACCCGGCATACATTCCAGCGCCGAAGAGTGGAATGACTGAGAGGACGGTAATTGTAACGACGACGATCTGTGTGACGAGGGGTACGCTCGTGCGCGGTGTGATGATGGGGGGGTGGTCCGAGGTAGTACGAGGGGTATCCGCCCCCGTGCATCATCGGATATCCGCCGGTCGGTGGCACCGGCTGGTACCCGCCCTGACCAGGGCCATACTGGGTTGGCGGTCTGTGCATGTTGCTCATCTCGCTCCTCGTCGTTCCTCCGTTGGAAGGGCTACGTGAAGAAGCCTAGCAAAGGATGGCCGACCGTAAAAAAGGGCCACCTTCCGGGTCTACCCGTAGTCCGCCCGGGGTCCCCGGCCTCGTACCACGTAGGGGCCCTTCTTCCAGGAGGGGGCGACGGGCCCCAGGATGACGAGCTGTTCGACGACGCCGGAGCCGACTTCCTCGGCGATGCGTCGCTCGATCGTGGGCAGGAGGAGCTGGAGCTGTTTGGCCCAGGCGGTGGAGTCGGTGCGCACCACGAGCTTGTGTCCCTCGAAGGTCTCGATGCGCGCGTGCTCGGCGACCTGAGGTCCGACGATGGCGCTCCACGAGGCGATGATGGACCCCATTTTCGTGGGTGTGTCCCACTCGCGGGCCTTGATCGTGCGCGCGAGGATCGCCCCCAGGGAGTTGGCCCGCCGGTAGCGCGGGCGCATGGCGGCCATGCCGGGGAGCGGCTCCACGAGGCACCGGTAGCCTCCAGGGCTTGGCGCAGCGCGGCGAGGTCGCCTTCGGGGTCCCTCGTCGGTGGACGAGGCCGGGGCAGGCACCCCGTTCGCGTGGCCGTAGGCGGCGGCGCGGGCGGCGGCGCGCGCCTGGGCGCCATCGGCGTCGTCCGCGGCGAGTCGGCCGAGCCCGTCGGTTTCGATGGCCGCGTATTCGCTGGAACCGTCGAGGCTGCGGCGTGGCCGTGTTTCGTCGAGTCCCCAGGAGGGCAGGGTGGAGCGCGTGTAGCCCAGGTTTCGGGCGACGCGCTGGGCGCGTTCGAGGGCGCGCACGACGAACTCGTCGGAGTCTTCCTCGGGGCCGAGGCCGTCCGTGCTGTCCGGGTCGAGGCTCGTGTTGTCACCGCCCGGGTTTGACGCGGGAGACGAGCCCTCGCGCTCACTCATGGTCGGCCTCGTCGATGACGGTTCCGAGCTCGGGGTCGAGGCGCACGTGCAGGGCGTGGTGGTCGAGGGAGGGCGGCAGGTCGCCGGCGACCGCGCAGGTGACGATGATCTGTTCGGCTTTCGAGGCCAGGGCGGCCAGGCCGGCGCGGCGGGAGGAGTCGAGTTCGGCGAAGACGTCGTCGAGGATGAGGATCGGGGTGTCGCCGTCGTCGCTGAGCAGCTCGAAGGCGCCCAGGCGCAGGGCGAGGGCGACTGACCAGGATTCGCCGTGGGAGGCGTATCCCTTGACGGGCATCGAGCCGAGGCTGAGGGTCAGGTCGTCGCGGTGGGCGCCCACGAGGTTGACGCCGCGCTCGGTTTCCTTCTCGCGCACAGACGTTAGGGCGGCGAGCATCCGCTGCGTTTGCGCCTCGACGTCGGTCAGGTCCGCGGTGGCCGGGTTGTCGGGGTCCGTGCCGATAACGCGGTCGACCGAGGCGTCGAAGGACAGGCGCAGGTGGCGCGGTGAATCGGCCACGTCGTCATAGGAGCGGGCCGCCGGCTCGGTCAACTCGTGGGCAATTCGTGCGCGGGTCGCGGTGATGCGCGCGGATAGCGCGGCGAACTGCTGGTCCCACACCTCGAGTGTCGACAGGTCGGGGCGGGCGCCTCGCCGGACCGAGGCCTGGGCGGCCTTCATGAGGGCGGCACGCTGGCGGGCGACCCGGTCAAAGTCGGAGCGTACCGAGGCGTGGATGGGGGAGAGCTGGGTAGCCAGGTCGTCCAGGAAGGATCGGCGCACCGACGGGTCGCCGCGCACGAGGGACAGATCCTCGGGGGCGAACACGACCGTGCGCACGATGCCCAGGATCTCGCGGGGCTTGACCTGCGCGCGGTTGATGCGGGCCCGGTTGGCCTTGCCGCGCACGATCTCCAGCTCGATGACCTGCTCACGGCCCTGCGCCACCACCCGCGCGCGGATGACGGCGCCACCCGGGGCGGCCTCGGCCTCGTCGATGGGGATGCGCACGAGCGCGCCCTCCGCGCCGACCCTGTGCGACGAGAACGTGGACAGGTAGGCAAGCCCCTCGACGAGGTTCGTCTTGCCCTGACCGTTCGCGCCCACCAGGACCGTGGGGCTGGCGGGCAGCTCGACGACCCCATGCTTCCACGAGCGGAAGTCGTCGAGGGCCAGGTGGGAGACGCGCACGTCAGATGCCGAAGCGGATGGGCATCAGCAGGTAACGGAACTGCGTGACCTCGCCCTCGTCGGCCTTCTTCTGGCCGGTGATCACGGCCGGCTTCGTGGGGTGCGTGAAGCCGAAGCGCACGTAGTCGGTGTCCAGGACCTGCAGGCCGTCGATAAGGAACTGCGGGTTGAAGGCGGTGGAGATGTCGTCGCCGTGCAGCGTCGCCTCAATGGCCTCGGAGGCCTGCGCGTTGTCGCCCTGGCCGGCCTCGAGGACCAGCTGGCCGTCGGTGAAGGCAAGACGCACGGAGGTCTTGCGCTCGGCGACCAGCGACATACGCTTGACGGCCTCGAGGAGGGCGTGACGGTCGACGACCGCCTGAATCGGCGTGGACTCGGGGAAAAGTCGACGCACGGCGGGGTAGTCGCCGTCCATGAGGGTCGAGGTGGTGCGGCGACCCTGGGCGGTGAAGCCGACGAGGGACGAGGCTCCGGGCTGGGATTCGCCGGAGAGGCCGACCTCGACCTTGGCGCCCGAGGTCATCGACTTGGCGACGTCCTGGAGGATGCGGGCCTTGACAAGGGCAACCTCTTCGATCGAGGTGTCGGTGGGCTCCCAATCGAGCTCTCGCATGGCGAGGCGGTAGCGGTCGGTGGCCAGCAGCGTGATCGCCGGGCCGTTGATCTCGATGCGAACGCCCGTCAGCAGGGGCAGGGTGTCGTCGCGCGACGCGGCGATCGACACCTGAGAGACGGCCTGGGACAGCGTGGAGGAGTCGATCGCGCCGATGCCCTTGGGCTGGGCGGGAAGCAGCGGGTACTCGTCGAGAGGCATGACCGCGAGCGTGAAGTGCGAGGATCCGCAGACCAGGTTCACCTTCTGGCCGTCAAGCTCGACAGACACGGGCTTGGAGGGCAGCGACTTGGAGATGTCGGCCAGGAGGCGTCCGGACACCAGGACCTCGCCGGCCTCGTCGACGGTGGCGGGGATGTGCGAGTTCGCGGAGACCTCGTAGTCGAAAGAAGACAGGGTCAGCTCGTCGCCTTCAGCCTTGATGCGCACGCCGGCCAGGATCGGCGACGCCGGGCGCACGGGGAGCGCGCGAGCGGTCCACGACACTGCTTCGGCCAGAACATCGCGGGCGACGGTGAACTTCATAGCTGCCTCCAAAACACAAAACGGAACGAGAACTACTTTACCCACAAGTGTGCCCACGTGGGGCGCGACCGAAGGCTTGGCACTCGCGCCGTCAACGCCTCACCGGCGCTGCTGTTGGACGGAGACCTGTGAAAAAAATTTTGTCATTCGACTCTCCCTCCATCATAAGGGTTGTGAGTTCTGTGGATAACCCTTTTTTTCGTTGGGAAGTCTTGAAATTACATCGGTGTAATGAGGTGGACAAATCTGTGCACTGCGCACGTGGACATGTGGACGGGCGAAATAACAAGTTTTCGTCATTCACAAAGACCCCTGTTTTCTCCACAGGGTTTGCCTGTTCATCCACGCGCTGTCCACAGATCCTGTGAACGGGGCGCGGGCGCCGACTTTCGTCAGCGCCCGCGCGGGTTTCACGACTCCCTGGCCTTCTGCTTGATGCGATTTGTAAGCTCGGACACGTGGTTGAAGGTTTCGCGCTTTTCCTTCATGAGCTTGGAGATCTTCTTGTTCGCGTGCATGACCGTTGTGTGGTCGCGCCCGAAAGCCTGTCCGATCTTGGGCAGCGACAAGTCGGTGAGTTCGCGGCACAGGTACATGGCGATCTGGCGGGCCTCGACCACGTTGTGGCTGCGCTCCGACGATCCCATCTGTTCGATCGTCACACCAAAGTAGACGGCGCACTGGCTCATGATGAGGCTGACCGTAATCTCGTTGTCGTCCGGGTTAGACACGAAGTCCTTGAGCATCATCTGCGCCAGATTCAGGTCGATGCGCTCCTTGTAGAGGGACGCCCACGCGCCGATGCGCACGAGCGCACCTTCCAGCTCACGGATGTTCGAGGAGATGCGCGAGGCGACGTACTCGAAGACCTCGGGGGTGACCTCCAGGCCCTCGGCGTCGGCCTTCTTATGCAGGATCGCGATGCGTGTTTCTAGGTCCGGCGGCTGCACGTCCACGAGCAGGCCCGAGGAGAAGCGTGAGCGCATACGGTCCTCGAAGCCCTTGAGCTGGGCGGGAGGCAGGTCGGAGGTGAGCACGATCTGCTTGTTCGCGCTGTGCAGCGCGTTAAAAGTATGGAAAAAACCTTCGACCGTCTGTTCCTTATCGCCGATGAACTGGATGTCGTCGATGAGGAGGATGTCGAGCTCGCGGTAGCGGCGGTGGAAGGCCTCGACCTGAGAGTTATCCGTCTTGTTCAGGCGGATCGCGTTGATGAACTCGTTCGTGAATTCCTCGGAGTTGACGTAGCGGACCTTCAGGTGCGGCATCATCGACAGCGCGTTGTGGCCGATGGCCTGGAGCAGGTGCGTCTTACCCAGCCCGGAATCGCCATAGATAAAGAGGGGGTTGAAGGCGGTGCCCGGGGTTTCCGAGGCGGCCAGCGCGGCGGCGTGCGCGAAACGGTTCGACGGGCCGATCACGAAGGTATCGAAGGTGAACTTAGGGTTCAGGTGCGTGGGACCGGCGTCGGTGGGGGAGGAGACCAGCGCTGGGGATCGCGCCTCTTTCCTCTTCTCCTGGTACGAGGCCGGTGCGGGGGCCGGGGAGCGGGTGCGGGAGGGGCGCTCCTCCCGAGTTGTCACGAGCTCCAGGGAAGGGTCGACCGTGATCGCGATGCGCACGGTACGGCCCAGATTCACCGACAGAGCGGTTGTCAGCTTGGACTGTGCCTTCTCCTCGATCCACTGCTTGGTGAAGCCGTTGGGGACAGCCAGGAGGATCGTGCCTTCAATATCCCCGAGGGGCCGCGCGGAGCGCAGCATCGACGTCGCGACGGGGCCCAGCTCGTCTGTGGGGACCGTGTCGAGGGCCGCAGCCCACGCGCGTGTGAGGGAATTCGACTCCACGACAACCTCCGGACAGAAATACGGTGAGTTCAGTCACGACTCTGGAGTGATGTGCGTGACCTTATGACATGTCCTGAGTGTAGTCCGCACACATGCTTATACACAGACTGGGGATGGAGCTGTGGAGAACTATCACAGAATCACATGGCTGTAGTTACAACTTTGGGTCCGCAGCGTGGTGCGGAAAGCAAAAATACGCACTGCCTGTGGATAACTTTCGTCATCCACCGTTGTGGACGAGGTTGCTCCACAGCGATTTCCACAGCTGTGGAAACTGTGTGTGACGCGGTGGGTAACCCCGCCGCGTTGACTAGGCGCGCCCATCCGCTTAGTCTTGAAACTTGTTTGCGCCCATTTCGGGCGTGCGTCCCCGCTATCGCGCCCCGCGCGTCGATAGCCCAACCGATCAACGAGTGGGAAACCACTCCCCGCCGAGGAGAATTGCCGTGACCACCAAGCGGACCTTCCAGCCCAACAACCGTCGTCGTTCCAAGACGCACGGCTTCCGTCTGCGCATGTCGACCCGCGCCGGCCGCGCCATTCTGGCTGCCCGCCGTCGCAAGGGCCGCGCCAAGCTGTCCGCCTGAGACACACCGGTGCTGCCGCGCGCGCACCGCATGGTTGACCCAGCGGATTTCACCGCCGCGATCCGACAAGGAGCGCGCGCAGGGGATCCGCTGGTCGTCGTCCACGTCCGAGCCGACGAGGAGCGCAACAGCCGCCTCGTCGGTTTCGTCGTACCCAAGCGGGAAATCAAACGCGCCAACGGACGCAACCGCGTCAAGCGACAGCTCCGTCACCTCATGCGCGAGCGCGTCGACGACTGCCGGAAGGAACCCGGCTCGTCGTGCGCGCCTCCTCCAAAGCCCTCGGCGTGCCCTCCACAGAACTCGGCACCCACCTCGACCGCGTCATGGAGCGAGCGTGGCGCAAATGGAACGCGCGATGACCGTCGTGAGGCGAGTGCTTGTCGCACTCGCCTCCGCGCCCATCGTCGCCTACCAGCGCTACATCTCCCCGGCCCTCGGCCCCCGGTGTCGATACGTGCCCACCTGCTCCAACTACGCGCTGACCGCGATCCGCGTCCACGGACCCATCAAAGGTCTGATCCTCGCGTCCTGGCGGTTGCTTCGATGCAACCCCTGGAGCCACGGGGGGAGTGGACCACGTGCCCGACCGCGGACGCTGGAAGCCCGACCCGTGGATTCCACCCGAGGACTGGGCCGGGCACGACAACTGGGAACGTCCCGCCCCCATGGGACTGGGCCCCGAATATGACCTGACCGAGCAGCCGACAACGGCCTCGGACAACTAAGGAACAACGAAACAGCGGCGCGAAGGCGCCACGGCGAAAGCGAAAACTATGTTCGACGCAATGCTCCACCCCTTCGCGTGGGCGATCTCCTACGTGTGGGTCTGGATCCACGACCTCCTCGTGCTGCTCGGAATGTCCTCCGGCTCCGGCCTCGCGTGGGTCCTGTCCATCGTGTTGCTCACCATCCTGGTGCGCATCGCCATCATCCCGCTGTTCCTCAAGCAGATCCGCTCCTCGCGTGCCATGCAGGCCATCCAGCCCGAAATGCGCAAGATCCAGGAGAAATACAAGGGCAAGAAGGACCAGGTCAGCCGTCAGAAGATGATGGAAGAGACCCAGGCCCTGCAGCGCAAGCACAAGGTCTCGCCCTTCGCCTCCTGCCTGCCGATGCTCGTGCAGATGCCCGTCCTCTTCGGCATGTACCGAGCCATCATCGCGGTTTCTTCGATCTCCGCCGGCACCTACACCTACCGCGGCGAGGCCACCGACCACCTCGGCCCCCTGACCGCCTCCGTCTCCGAGGAGATCGTCAACTCCACCGTCTTCGGGGTCCCGCTCTCCCACACGCTGCGCGAGTCTATCGGCCAGCCCAGCGTCGTCGCCGTCTTCGTTGCCGCGATCATCCTCATGGTCGGCCTGCAGTTCTTCTCCATGCGCCTGTCCTTCTCGCGCAACATGCCCGACATGGGCGACAACCCGATGGCCCAGTCGCAGCGCTCCATGATGTACGTGATGCCGCTGATGTTCATCGTCTCCGGCGCGTTCTTCCAGATGGGCGTCGTCATCTACACCGTGACAGCCTCCTTCTGGGCCCTCGCCCAGTCCTTCTGGACCATCAAGGTCATGCCGACCCCCGGCTCCCCGGCCTACGCCGACCTGCTGTCCTCGCGCGAGTCCGCCTACCAGGAATGGGCCAAGCCCTACTTCCAGAACTACGACCGTGAGCGCGCCGCCCTCGGCGCACCCGGCTCCGACCCGCGCGTTGAGGAGCTCAACGAGCGCACCCTCGCCGAGGTTCGCGCCAAGGCCAAAGAAGCAGCACGTCGCCTCCGACTTCCCCGCCTCCATGACCCCCGGCGAAATCGTCACCGTCTACCGCAACCTCGCCAGCCAGTCCTGGACGACCCTGCCCGACGAACAGTGGATGCACGGCCTGACCCTCGCCGTCGAAAAGCGCCTCGCCAAGCAGGAAGCCTCCGCCCAGCGCGCCGAACTGCAAAAGAAGCAGCGCGAGCGCCGCACCGCCGAGCGCGAGGCCACCAAGGCCTCGTCCGAGGCCCCCCTCCGAGTCCCAGGAATCCGCGCCCTCGCACAGCTCCCTGAGCGCCGACGAGATCGAACGCCGCCGCGTCGAACGCCGCAAGGCCCGCCGCCGCTCCGGCAAGAAGCGCTGACCCCTTTAGATTCACGGTCCCAGAACCCCAGCGGGTACCCTGGACACCAGCAAGACCCCATTCCCCACCACGGAGGACCCGTCATGAGTGACGACAACGCAGGCAAGCTCACCCGCCTCGAAGAAGAAGGCGAAATCGCCGCCGACTACCTGGAAGAACTGCTCGACATCGCTGACCTCGACGGCGACATCGAAATCGACGTCGAAAACGGCCGCGCATCCGTCGAGATCGTCGCCGACGACCCCGAGGCGCTCGACCGCCTCGTCGGCGACGACGGCGAGGTCCTGGATGCCCTCCAGGAACTGACCCGCCTGGCCGTCCAAACCGAGACCGGCGAACGCTCCCGCCTCATGCTCGACATCGCCGGCTTCCGCGCCGAACGCAAGGAAGAGCTGCAGGACATCACGCGCGAGGCCATCGCCCGCGTGCGTTCCACCGGCGAAGCCGTCAAGCTCGACGCCATGAATCCCTTCGAGCGCAAGGTCTGCCACGATGTCGTCGCCGAAGAGGGCCTGACCTCCGAGTCCGAAGGCGCCGAACCCCACCGCCGCGTCGTCATCCTCCCCGAGGAATCCGACGGTGAGTGAGAACCCGAACGGGATGGGAAGGGGTCGCCAGGTCGGCGACCCCTTCGTCCCAGAAGAGCCCACCCAGGCGGTCCGCGACTTCTTTGGCCACGCCTTTTCCGACGTCGCCGAATACGCGCGCATGCTCGAGGAGGAAGGCGAGCTGCGCGGCCTGCTCGGCCCCCGCGACATGGAGCGCATCTGGTCGCGCCACATCGTCAACTCCGCGGCCGTCCTCGACTTCATGCCCCGTCGTGAAGGACAGGAAGTCTTGGACGTCGGCTCCGGTTCCGGCCTGCCCGGCATCGTTATCGCCGCATGCCGCCCCGATCTGCACGTTCACCTGGCCGAGCCCATGGTGCGCCGCGTCGAGTGGCTCGAAGACGTCGTTGAAGGCCTGGGCCTGGACAACGTGACAATCCACCAGGCGCGCGCCGAGGAACTGCGCGGCAAAGGCAAGGCGGATGTGGTCACCGCCCGCGCCGTCGCCAACATGAGCAAGCTCGTGCGCATGACCTCCAAGCTCATTGCTCCCGGCGGCTCGCTCGTCGCCCTCAAGGGCCGCCGCGCCCCCATCGAGGTCGAGGAAGCGTCGATGGAACTGCGTCGTCACCACTTGCGCGCCACCATCCACGAGGTGCCCTCCATCATGGAGGACGAGTCGACCTACGTCGTGGTCTGTACGCGCATCAAGTAACACGTGTCTCCGGCTGTGAGCCGGGTAGGGGCGCCACGGCTGAGGCCGCGGCGCCCCTTCGTGTGTGTTGGATGTGGCGGATGTGTTGTGTGTGTTGTGTGTTGGGTTGCCTTGGGGGTGCTGGCTTGCGTTTGCTTGGGGGTGCTCCGGTGCTGGCTTGGGGGTGCTTTGGTGCTGGCTTGGGCTCTGTGGGGGAATTGCTACCATAGGCGCTGCTTTGCGGCGTGTCGCCGGCGTGTCGGTGGTCTATGGTCGCAAAATCCCCCGAGTGGTTGCTCGGGAGGGCCGGCGTCGTGTGCTCTTTAGGTGGCTGTGTTGGTCGTGTTCGGCTTGTCTTCGTGTGTTTGTTGTGGTGGTGTGGCTTGTTTTTGTTGGTGGCTTGGGGGGAATTGCTACCATAGGCGCTGCTTTGCGGCGTGTCGCCGGCGTGTCGTGGGTCTATGGTCGCAAAACCCCCCGTGGTTGCTCGGGAGGGCCAGTGTCGTGTGCTCTTTAGGTGGCTGTGTTGGTCGTGTTCGGCTTGTCTTCGTGTGTTTGTTGTGGTGGTGTGGCTTGTTTTTGTTGGTGGCTTGGGGGGAATTGCTACCATAGGCGCTGCCTTGCGGCGTGTCGCCGGCGTGTCGGGGGTCTATGGTCGCAAAACCACCGGGTGGTTGCTCAAAGTGCAGTCGACCTCGGTGGTATGCGGGTGACATGGGGTGTTTGGGGTGTAGTGGACGACGGTTTGGGCGCGCTGGTTCGTGGCGAGGCGGTTTCTGCGGGGCGGCGGGTTGGGCATGTCCTTCTTTCGTGTGTGCTGCGGGGATGATCGAGCCCACTGTCGGCGCTTGAGTCGTGGTGTGGGGTGAGGCGTTTTCTGCGGGGCGGCGCGGTAGGGAGGTGCATCTTGGTGTGTGTTGGTGACGTATTTCTGTGCTGCGGCAGGGGAGGTGCTGCCGCGTATGGTCAGGTTTTTCTGTGGCGGGATAGGTTGGGTATCGTGTGCTCGTGTGCTCGTTGGGACCATCGCCCGCACTGTCGGAGTGGGAGTCCCGATGCAGCCTTTCCTCAACCGCCGAGAGTGTTCACGTCGGCGCCATACACGTCGGGCGTTGCCTCTTGGCAGCCGCGTTCATGCGTTGTGGTGGTGTCGTAGCCTCGTTCGTCCGTCGACCAGAGCAAGCGATGAATATTTCAAGAATTGAATAGTATTCGAAGCGGCATCGACGTCGCTCACCTCACGGCAGTAAAACGTTTGAATGTGACTGAGGCTACGAGCGGCTATTGTCTCATTGTTTTGCTCTGCGCCTCGTGCTCCGGGCGCATCTGATCGACGGATGAAGCTGCGCTCTTCATCGCCAGGAGAATCGATCCTACAGAACAACACTTTGCCGTTTGACGGATTACTTCGGCAATCCTGTGTCCATTCCTGCATCGCGGGATTTCGATGCAGGAAGTGCCGGTGGAGGCCCGTAGACTATAGGCAGTAGCTAGGAAGGTGTCACGTGACTGTAGAAAACACCCCTCTGTCCTCTCAGATCGAACGCAATATCGCCGATTTGCAGATGCTCGCGCACGCTGAGTTCCGCAAGCCGCCGTCGACGCGCATCATCGCGATCGCCAATCAGAAGGGCGGGGTCGGCAAGACAACCTCGGCCGTCAATCTCGCCGCAGGCCTCGCGCTGGGCGGTCTGTCGGTGCTTGTCATCGATGCCGACGCGCAGGGTAACGCCTCGAGCGCTCTCGGCGTCGAGCACCCCGCGGGAACACCGTCGACCTACGACGTGATGATCGGGGGGAGCGGAGCTCGCGGACGTCCTACAGCCTTGCCCGGACATTGACGGCATTCTTGTGTGCCCTGCGACGATCGACCTGTCCGGCGCCGAAATTGAACTCGTGGACGTCCCGGACCGCGAGGCCCGCCTCAAGACTGCGCTTCGAGCGTACGTCTCGGAGCACCCCGAGATCGACGTAATCCTCATTGATTGCCCTCCGTCTCTCGGGCTCGTGACGCTCAACGTGATGGTTGCTGCCGACGAGGTGTTGATTCCCATTCAGGCTGAGTACTACGCTCTCGAGGGCCTGAGCCAGCTGTGGAATACGGTCGAGCGTATCGGGGCGAGCATGAACCCCGGTCTGCGCGTCTCGGGCATGCTCCTGACCATGGCCGACAAGCGCACCCGCCTGTCTGAAGAGGTCGAATCCGAGGTGCGCGCGCACTTCCCGGATCACACATTCGACACGGTTATTCCGCGCAGCGTCCGCATTTCCGAGGCCCCCAGCTACGCCCAGACCGTGATTACATACGACCCGCGAAACGTTGGTTCGATCGCCTATCGCAAGGCTGCGCTTGAACTGTGTGATCGGCTTGCCAATACACTGTAAAACAATGTTTCACGTGAAACATTGAATGTCGGCGGCGGTTTTCTGTAGCTAAGAACGTAATCACCACGACTCTTGACCAAAAGTTCAACAAAGTGATCAAAGCCGCTCATCAGCTGAGCGCAGGGCATTGTTTCACGTGAAACAATGAACGAACGCAATTGAAGGAGTTATGCAATGGCGGATGTAACACCGAAGTCTGAGGGCCGTAAGGGCGCCCGCAAGCATTCCGGCCTTGGCCGTGGACTTGGAGCTCTTATTCCCCAGGCGGGTGAACAGAAGTCTCCTGCTGCGCCCGTCGCTCCCGCGCGTCCGCTCGATGTGTTCTTCCCGGAGGGCCCGTCCGCCAAGGGTAGGGGAGGATCCGCAAAGGACCTTTTGCAGCCCAAGCGATCCACGGCCTCGGCGAAAAAGAAGCGCCCGACCATGCCCGGTCTGGACACAGCCGGCAGCCGTCGTGCGGGCAAGCCTTCCGTCTCTCTTGGTTCTGGGGTCAATGGCTCAGCTCCCAGCCCGAGCGGCCCATCCGCCCGCGTCGCTGCCCCGGTGGCCACACCCGCCCCTCAGGCTGCGCCGGATGTTTCACGTGAAACATCCGATGAGCATGAGCTTTTGCCGGTGCCCGGCGCGTCCTTCGCTGAAATTGCCATCGATCAGATCGTCCCCAACGCGAAGCAGCCTCGAGAGGTTTTCGATGAGGACGACCTGAAGGAGCTCGCCGCTTCCATCAAGGAGGTCGGCGTTCTTCAGCCCGTCGTCGTTCGTAGCATTCCCGCTGAGGGGCGCTCCGCGAAGCTCCAGGAGTTCCTCGCTGAGAAACCCGAGGCCCGCTACGAGCTGATCATGGGTGAGCGCCGCCTGCGCGCTTCCGAGCTCGCCGGCGAAACCACGATTCCCGCGATCGTCCGAGAGACCGACGATGGAGATCTGCTCCGCGACGCGCTCCTGGAAAACCTCCACAGGGCCCAACTCAACCCACTGGAGGAAGCGAGCGCATATCAGCAGCTCATGGCCGATTTTGGCGCGACTCAGGAAGAGCTCGCCAAGCGAATCGCGCGCTCACGCCCGCAGATCGCGAACACTCTGCGCCTACTCAAGCTGCCGCCAGTCGTTCAGAAGAAGGTGGCCGCACAGGTCATCACCGCGGGCCACGCTCGCGCCCTTCTTTCCTTGGAAACGGCCGAAGACATGGAGCGGCTCGCCGAGCGCATCGTCGCGGAAGGACTCTCGGTGCGCACCACCGAAGAGATCGTCCGCCTGGGCAAGGCGAAGGCCACTCCGCGTCCGCGCGCCCGTCAGCAGCGTCCGCTGTCGCAGCTGGGGGGAGACCGTCGTGTCGGCCCTGTCCAATGCGTACGACACACGTGTGTCCATCACGGAGGGGCGTAAGAAAGGTCGAATCATCATCGAATTCGCGGGAGCGGACGACCTCCAGCGAATCGCAGACCTCATTCTTCGCTGAGTTTGCTTCGTACGTCTTTCCGCAGATCAGAAGGAGTATGTTCCCAATCATACATTTTCCGTTCTAATCTGTGGCTGAAACTACGTTTAAACTACTCTTAAAGGATCCGACGTCGGACTCTCGCAGTACTAGAAGGAGCGAAAGGCATGCACGCTCAAAGCAGTTCGCGCACCGTGCTTTCGATGTCGGGGGCGTTCTCGTGGAATCACACCCCGATCCCGCCGTGATCGCCCGCATGTTCGGGGATGAGTCGCGCGGCCTCACAACTCTCGTTGACCAAGCCATGTGGACGCATCGCGGAGAATACGATGCGGGCTTGCCCGACCGTGACTTCTGGGATCGCATCGCAGGTGATTGCGGTCAACCCGAGCCGTCGCATGAGCTTTTGAAGGCACTGGTCGAGCTCGACTCTTCGCGCATGGCCGAGGCAAACGAGCGCTCGCTGGCACTCGTTCGCTTGCTGCGCCACCAGGGCGTCCGCGTCGGCATTCTGTCCAACGCCCCATACCCGATCGCCAAGGCTATCCGCCGATCCGAGTGGGGGAGCCTCTTCGACTTTTTCGCGTTCTCCTGCGACTACGGTATCTGCAAGCCCTCGCGCGGCATCTATAGGGACGTCCTGCACCGCCTGAACACGCCCGTTGAAGACGTTGCGTTCATTGACGATCGGCGCGAGAACGTGCGGGCTGCGGAACTCCTGGGCGTCCAGGGCATAGTCTGGGAGGGCGCCGACCAGGCCGAGGCCCGCCTTAAGGAACTCGGTTTCCTGTTCTGAGTGCTCCTCTTTTCTCACGGGACATAGACGTGTCTGTGAGTAATGCCTGAGTGGCGGGTGCCTTCGGGCCCGGTCGCCCGCGAGATCGCCACACGCGAGCCTGCGGCTCGGATCCTCGATCTCGAAGCCCGCCCGTGCCCTCCGGGCCCTACGGCACCCCACACGCTGGCTGTCCATGGTGTCTGTGCCCGGCTGCACCAAGAAGTGCTATGCTGGTACCGGTAGGGGTCAAGAAGGCAGTCCACCCTATACGCCAAGCGCGTCGGACAGCCGAAGCGCCCTACCAGTGAGGACATTAGGCAGCCCCTTCGGGCAGCTGGATGTCCTCACTTTATATAGCACGAATTCACCGACCGTGGGCGCCAAGATTGGGTTAAGGGTCAAAATGTGTGTCTGGCTCGGCGTGTCGCGGGGGTTAGATTTGGCCTTTTTGAATGCCGATTGAGTGGGTGTAGTCGGTGTCGATAGCGTTGTCGTAGAGGGCTGGGCGTCCTGTTTCGTGGTCGGCTTGGTTCTCGGTTTGGGTCAGGGTGGATACTTTGGCGAGTTGGCCCTGGCCCCAGTCGGACTGCCTGGCGATTCGTACTGGATCGTCAGGCAGTTCCGTTTTTAAGTAGAGCCACCAATCCAGCATGCGGCGTTGTCGTTCGCCTGATCTGCCGCGGTGGGTTCTGGCGAGCAGTTTGAGCTGGGCGTTGATGCCGCCTTCTAAGCTGTTGGTGGTGGATTTGATCCGCTCGGGCGCAAGGACTCCTGCTGGCGGGTTGAGGTAGACAAACAGCATCTCGGACCGCCAAAGATGGTTGAGGCTGTTGTAGGCCTTGCGCACGTTGTGGTGGGTCCACACGCGGGTCCATGCACCTGTTTTGGGGTCTTTGATCATGGTTTTCTCGTTCATCCATTCCCGGTAGATCGTTGAAAACTCGTGCAGTTGCACACCCCACGCGGCGGCTTCATCCAGTGTGGTGATCCGGGTCAGTTTCAGCGCAAGTCGGTAGATGGTGCGCCCGGCATCGGTGCGTGGGTTGGTGGTGGTGTAGCGGCGGACCACGCGTTGGGCGTGGACGAGGCAGCGTTGAATTTTCGTAGTCGGCCAGCACTTTTTGATTGCGCTGTATGCGCCTTGGCCGCCGTCGATGACGGCGATGAGTGGGGCTTCGATGCGTTCAAGCAGCAGTTGGTAGTCGCGGGTGGTTTCGTGTTTGCACCAGTGCCAGGCGATCACGTGGTCGATGGTCGCCGCGACGATCAGGCAGCCACCGGCGGTGTAGGTGCCATCGAGAAATACCTGGTCGTAGATCCGCTTGTGGTGGCCGGCGGTGGGGTCAGGCACATCAACGAGCCAGCACCACTTGAAGCGCCGCTTCATGGTGGCGCGGCTAACACCGTTTCGTTTGGCTAGGTCGTCGAGTGATATTGCGGTGGTGCAATGCTCGATGAACTGGGTGAACACTGCCGCGTTGGTGATGTCGTTTCGACGTTTGACGCTGGAGGCGCCGCATTGTTTGCAGCGCCATCTGGTGGTGCCTTTGCTGGTGGTGCCGTTGCGTTTCATTTCACCGCCGCAGTGGCAGCGTGGTTGGTTCTTCGACATTGCGACACCACACCACGCCGCGCATAGCACATCACGGCTGCCACACCGAGGATTTCCCGTCGGGGGCTAGATATATGCTTCCGGAGCATATACTTTCCGGAAACCTACAGGTCAATCCGTGAAAATCCGCGATTCCGGACACACATTTTGACCCTTAACCCCCAAGATTGGTCGGCGATATAGCGTGTCCGTCGTTGCATAGTGATGGACTGGTGATTGTTTCACGTGAAACGTGTGGGCCCGGGAGGACTGTCGTCCTCCCGGGCCCGGTGCGTCTCGCAGGGTAGTACGCGAGCAAAAAGCCTATGCGGGATCAGTCGGTGACAACATCCTCCACCGGCTCGGCGTTGTCGGCTGCCGCAGCCATGTCACCAGAGACCGCCTCGGCCTCGGCGGGTACGCGTCCACCAGCCACGAACTCGACGATGTCAGCGCACAGCTGCGCGAACGACGAATCCTCGAGCGCATCCGCCGCCTGGGGGAGAAGCGACGTATCCGTCATACCCGGCGCAACGTTCGCGTCAATAAACCAGCACGTTCCATCCTCATCCACCACGAAATCCATGCGCGACAAGTCCCGCAGACCCAGCGTCGTGTGCGCCTCAACAGCCGCGGCCTGCATGTCAGCCAAGGCCTCGGGAGAGAAGCGCGCCGGAACGAAGTACTCCGACTCATCCGTCGTGTACCGCGCATCGTAGTCGTAGCGACCATCGTCCGTCACAACCTCGACGGGCGGCAGAGCGACCGGGCCGCCCTCCAGATCCACGACCGACACGGCCACGTCGCGGCCCTCGATACGCTGCTCCACCATCAGACGCTGACCGTACGCAAACGCATCCACCATCGACCGACGCAGCTGCTTCGCATCATGCGCCGTCGAAATACCCAGCGCCGAGCCACCATCCGTCGGCTTAATAACAACAGGGAACGACACCGACCCCTCAAGCGCAGACAACACATGCGAAGCGCCCAGCTGACGGAAAATTGCCTGCGGCAGCGTCACCCAACCCGGCGTCGCCAGCCCCGCAGAACCCAGCAGAGCCTTCGCCGTCGGCTTATTCGACGCCAACATCGAATGAACCGACGACGACCCCACAAAGGGGATCCCCAGCGACTCCAAGAACGACTGCAACGAGCCATCCTCGCCAATCGACCCATGCACGAGAGGCCAAATCACGTCAGGAGCGAACGACTCAATCGCCCCCGCCAGCGACGCATCCACATCCGAAATGACAATCTCGTAGCCGGCCTGCGCCAGAATATTCGCAACGCGACGACCCGAACGCACAGACACGTCACGCTCGTGCGTCAGACCGCCCGAAATAATCAGAACCTTCGTAGCCACAGTGTGTTACTCCTTCGCAACGTTAACGATGAGACCCAGCCCCGGCCTCGTCAATTGAAGCCGTGCCAAACATATCGACCATTTCCTTCTCCGCATTAACCACCGTTGACAGCGGCGCACACCCTCGCGGATATCCTCGGGCGTGGGGTAGCAGAATGACAAGCGCATGTAATTCGACCCCGAGCCATCGTAGAAGAACGCCGTGCCCGACACGTACGCGACCTGAGCGCGCACCGCGCGCGGCAGCATCGCCTTCGCATTCAAGCCCTCAGGCAGCGTCACCCACGTGTAGAAGCCACCATCCGGTACCGTCCACGAGCACGACGGCATGAACTCCTCGAGCGCCGTCAGCATCGAGCGGCAACGCTCCGCGTACATCGAACGGAACGACTTCACCTGCCCATACCAGTCGTAGTTGCTCAGGTAATCCGCGATCGCCATCTGGCCCACCATCGACGGGCACAGGATCGCCGACTCGAGCGCCAGGACCAGCTTCGCGCGAATCGCGTGTGGCGCGTACGCCCAGCCGATACGGAAACCGGGCGCAAACATCTTCGAGAACGAACCCAGGTAGACGACACCCTCCGGGCTGTACGAGGCGATGGCCGGCAGCGGGTCATTGTGGAAGCCGAGCAGGCCGTAGGGGTTGTCTTCGACGATCAGGACATGCTCGCGCAGGCAGATGTCGGCGATGATCGGGCGGCGCTCCGCCGACAGGGTCACGCCCGCCGGGTTGTGGTAGTTCGGGATGATGTAGATGAACTTAATTGTGCGACCCGAGGCGCGCACGTCGCGGATCGTCTCAACCAAGGCCTCGGGAATGATGCCGTGCTCATCCATGGGGACGTGCACGATGTCCGCCTGGCGGGCGCGGAAGACGCCCAGCGCGCCCACGTACGAGGGGGCCTCCGCGAGGACGACGTCGCCCGGGTTCACGAAGAGCTCGGTCACGAGGTCGAGGGCCTGCTGACTGCCCGTCGTGACCACGACGTCGTCCGGGTCGGCGCCGACGATGCCGTCGTAGGCCATGACCTCGGTGATGCGCTCGCGCAGCACCTCCCAGCCTGGCCGTTGCCGTACTGCATGGCCTGCGCGCCGTGGTTGCGGATCAGCTTCTCCGCGGACGCGGCAAGGCGGTCGAGGGGGAGGTCCTTCAGGTTCGGCATACCGCCGGCGAGGGAGACGACCTCGGGGCGCGAGACGACGGAGAAGAGCGCGCGAATCTCCGACGCGCGCAGGTTCAGTGCGCGGTCCGCGTAAACGTCGTACCAGGGGTCGAGGCGGTTACCCTGCGCGGGCGTGCGCCCGGACGAGGCCGGGGTCGCCCCGTGTGTCGAAGGCTGAGTCAAGGGGTGCCATCCTTTACTTGGAGTCGCGTTATCCGTATAGGTAAAGTGTGCCACTTTCCTGGCTTATCGGGGCGATGAGGACCGGTGATTGGGCGCAGCGTTTCCCGTTTCCTTCGCCGAGGCCATGGTTGGGTTTCCGGGCGAGGTGCGGGCGCTGCGGTTGTCGTCGCGAGTGACTGTTTCACGTGAAACAATTGATAGTGTTGAACGGTCAGCGCGGACGCACGGCTGCGCCGCTGATGTGTCGATCCGCTGGCTGGCGTGGATGCCCGTGTTGGCGCGGCTTGTTCGGGGCCGGAAGGGAGCGCGATATGTCGTTTGAGTTCACTGTTCTGCCTGATGAGCGTTTCATCGAGATCCTTGAGGCGTGGGTGGACTCACCCTGGCCTAAGACTGTTGAAGACGGCTACGCCCTGCGCGACCACTTCGGATGGAAACCCTCGGAGAACAAGCCGAATGTTTTCACCTCTGATGTCGTGTCTGATGAGCTTTCCGCTAGCTTCACCAGTCGGCAGGGTGTAATTGGTTCTTTTGACTATCCGATCACTGATATTGCGCCTGAGGAGGCTCGGGGGGGATTCGCTGGAGGATGCCCTGGTGATTTACCGGCATTTCTGCGACATTCTGACGAGTCGGTATGGGAAGCCCAAGCGGCGCAAGAATAGGAACGGATTTTACGAGGCTCTATATGTTTCTCCGCAGGGGGTGGGTATCAATCCGGGTGGGTGTCGTTCCTTCGTTGAGTGCAACATTAAGTCTCCTGAGGAGATGTTGATTGAGAGTGAGTATGCGCGTCTGGTCGCCAAGGGGTATATCTCGGAGGACGAGTAGTCGTACCCCGGGATATTTGGTCGTGCGCGTTGTGTGGTGTGGACCGTCCGCGATCGTAGGTTTCTACCCTTGGTTTGGCTTGTGTTGATGTTTCACGTGAAACAATGTTGTGGGAACGGTGGCCTACTATTTTGTCAATGATCTGCTGTTCTGCACTCGTGAACCTACGTTGTTTGAACGTTTGACAAGTTTCTCGTGTTGGGTCTATTTGTTGTCATGACAGATATGTCCGGTGTGCATGCGGGTATCGATGAGCGTGTTGCGGCTCAGTTGAAGGCGCTCAAAGTCGCGAGCGCTGAAGCAGAGCGGATGGGAGCGGCTGCTCAGGCATTCCTTGATGGTGCCAATGAAGTGGTGGGGCAAGGGTCTGATCCGTCTGGGCGTGTGTCTGTTCGGGTGGATAGTGCCGGGCGGGTCGTGGAAGTCAGTGTGGATGGCGTAGTAGATAGTCGGATTGTCTCCGCTTATGAGGACGCTATTGCTGATCGTGGTGCTCAGTTGGCTGATGTTGCATCCGATGCATATGGGCCGGATTCGCAGCCGGCGAAGGCGCTGTTGGAGCAGTACGGGTCAGCGCGTGAAAGCGCTGGCAAGGAGTCGCACGTGCCCCGCGTAGTTGGGGGAGTACTGCGTGGACGTATGCCTGAGCGCAACCCGTATCGGAGGGGGCAGTGGTGAGCACAGGGGATCTGTCTGTCGATACTGCTGACGTCGTGACGTTGGCCGGTCGAATAGAAGCCGTGAGCGATGCCGTCAGCGAAGGAATTAGCGCACTCAATGCAGCACCTTCTTCAGATGGGTTCGGAATGATCGTGGGAGCGATCATCGGTCCTGTGCTGGGCATGTTTGCTACGTCTGCTCATGATTTGCTTGCTGCAGCTGGTACTCATGCGTCCGATACTGGCGGGGCGCTCCGTGGTGCTGCTGCGAGTTTTGAGGAGACGGAGTCTGACTCTGCAAACTCGGTGAGGACATGGATGCCATGAGCGTCGACTTGGCGGGAGCTGGTGCTTCTACGCGTGTTGCTGGCCGGGGTGCCGGAGCTGCTGCTGGTGCTGCTTCAAGCGGTGTTAGCGCGCAGGATTTGATTGCTACGCGAACCGATACGACCACTGCGGCGCAGGGTGCTGGACTTCTTGAGGACATTGAGTCGATTAGTTCGTCATTGAAGGAGGGATCCTGGCTGGGCGTGGGGCTATCCACGGTCGGCGCTGTGGCGGACGTGGCCTCGGCCGTGACGAACCCGATTGCGACGCTGGTGTCGTGGGGCGCGGGCTTCCTCATCGAGCACTTCGAACCGCTCAAGGGGTGGATGGATCAGCTGGCTGGTAATGCCGATCAGGTTCGGGCGCATGCGCAGACGTGGGCGAATACTGCTGCGGCGATGGGTGGCCAGGCCGATTCCATGGAGTCTGACGTGTCGTCGTTGTTGTGCCGGAGTGAAGGTCAGACTGCCGACGCCGCGCGCACGAGGTGTGGGAAGACCGTTGACGCACTGCGCGGTGGTGCATCGTCTACGGAAAGGGTCAGTACGGCGATCGGCATTCTGGCTGAGGTCGTGGGTATCGTACGAAGCCTGGTTGTCGGGGCGATTAGTGACATCATCGGCCAACTCGCTCAGGCGATTGCGGAGGCAGTCCTGTCGGTGGGGACTCTGGCACCGCTTGTGGCTGCTCAGATCTCTACGAAGGTCAGCGCTTTTACCGCTGATGTGTCCCCGAAGATCAATGGCCTGATCGAGGCCGGGCAGAGACTCTCGCACAGCGTCACCGACCTGTCTGGAAAGGCAACAAGCATGAAGGCCGGCCTGGCTGCGGTGGTTCCGGGCTTCGGCATGATGGGCAAGCGCGGCAAGATCGATGACTTGGTCGACCACGCGTCTTGGGTCAAGGGTCGCCGGTCGCGCTCGACGCCTGACGGAGTTTCAGCCGTTGATCACCTCGCTGACATGAACCAGCAGCGTATCAAATTCCGGGCCACGCGCGTTGGCTTGGAACGTACCGTGGACCGCATGACCTCTCCCTTTAAGAGCGCACTGGATAAGCATTTCCCGAACCGAAACAGCCCGCGTAACCCGCGCTCGCACATGACGGTCAAACGACGCAATGAGAGCATTAGACATCTGCGAGAGCAAGGTGTGGATGACCGTGTAGTCGACGATCTGAATGACACTGCAGCAGATTTGACTGCTGCGCGTGTGGCTGAGGCTCGCGCTGCGGAGCGCATGGGGCACGCCGGTTTGGAGGCTAAGTGGGATGAGATGGGGATCGTTCAGGCCGGCGGCGTGGGCGGTCCGGGCACCGGTCGTAGTCACGTGGACACGATTGGGTATCGGCCTGGGGAGTTGCATGTGGGGGAGTGTAAGGGTGGCACGAGCGCCAAGATCGGGACCTACGAGGTTGACGGGGTCGAGGTCGAGCAGAGTTCGGCTGCCTACGTGGGGGACCGCCTGGCTAAGGACACGGACTTTCACCAGAAGATGCGTGAGAACCCGGCGTTGTGGGAGGCCGTCAAGGATGGGCGTGTCACGGTGTATTCCGACGTCGCGATTGCCCGCAGTGGGAACGCTGGGAGAATAGACTTTAGGACCGAGCCGATTGAGCTGGACCCAGCCCACATCGCCCGCATCGACCAGGCCATCAAGGGCTACTAGAGGAGGATCATGTCTTTTGAGTTCACTGTGTTGTCTGATGATCGTTTCATCGAGATTCTTGAGGCGTGGGTGGATTCGCCTTGGCCTAAGACTGCTGAAGATGGCTACGCCTTACGCGACCGCTTCGGGTGGGTGCCTGCGGAGGATAAGCCGAGTTTGTTTACTTCGGATGTTCGTCCCGACGAACTATCCTCGAGCTTCTCTGTCAGCGGTGGAAACATCAGGTCAATGCGTGTACCGATCACTGATATTGCTCCCGAGGAGGCTCGGGGTGATTCGTTGGAGGATGCCCTGGTGATTTATCGGCATTTCTGTGACATCTTGACGAGCCGGTATGGCAAGCCCAGGCGGCGCAAGAATAGGAACGGATTTTACGACGCTTTTTATGTTTCTCCGCAGGGGGTGGGTATCAATCCGGGAGGGTGTCGTTCCTTCGTTGAATGCTACATTAAGTCTCCTGAGGAGATGTTTATTGAGAGCGAGTATGCGCGTCTGGTCGCCAAGGGGTATATCTCGGCGGACGAGTAGTCGCGGTGGGTGGTCTAGGTGCCCGGGCGCATCTGGCCTCGGGCTTACTGCCGGGGTGTGGCTGGCCTCGGTGGTGCGGGGGCGTGGCCGCCTGCTGGCTTGATATGGAGTCCTGCTGTCCTTGGTCTCGCTATCGGGCTTGGGGACCCTTGGGCTTGCTGCTGGGGTGTGGCCGCCTGCTGGCTTGATACGGAGTCCCTGCCGTCCTCGGTCTTGCTGCCTGGGCGGGGCTGTTCTCGGTTGTGCTGCGGGGGCTTGGGTTCCTGTGGGGTTGCTGCTGGGGCTGGTTGTGGGTCATCCTGCGCGTGAGCGGCGTGCGTGTTGTCGGTGTCGACCAGGCCATCAAGGCCCTGTGAAGGAGGATCATGTCCTTTGAGTTTACCGTGTTGTCTGATGATCGTTTCATCGAGATTCTTGAGGCGTGGGTGGATTCGCCCTGGCCTAAAACAGCCGAAGACGGCTACGCCCTACGCGACCGCTTCGGGTGGGTGCCTGCGGAGGATAAGCCGAGTTTGTTTACTTCGGATGTTCGTCCCGACGAACTATCCTCGAGCTTCTCTGTCAGCGGTGGAAACATCAGGTCAATGCGTGTACCGATCACTGATATTGCTCCCGAGGAGGCTCGGGGTGATTCGTTGGAGGATGCCCTGGTGATTTATCGGCATTTCTGTGACATCTTGACGAGCCGGTATGGCAAGCCCAAGCGGCGCAAGAATAGGAACGGATTTTACGACGCTTTTTATGTTTCTCCGCAGGGGGTGGGTATCAATCCGGGAGGGTGTCGTTCCTTCGTTGAATGCTACATTAAGTCTCCTGAGGAGATGTTTATTGAGAGCGAGTATGCGCGTCTGGTCGCCAAGGGGTATATCTCGGAGGACGAGTAGTCGCGGTGGGTGGTCTAGGTGCCTGGGCGCATCTGGCCTCGGGGTTACTGCCGGGGTGTGGCTGGCCTCGGTGGTGCGTGGGTGCGGCCGCCTGCTGGCTTGATATGGAGTCCTGCTGTCTTTAGTCTCGCTGTCGGGCTTGGGGACCCTTGGGCTCACTGCCGGGGCGCGGCCGCCTGCTGGCTTGATATGGAGTCCTGCTGTCCTTCGTCTCGCTGTCGGGCTTGGGTACCCTTGGGCTTGCTGCTGGGGTGTGGCCGCCTGCTGGCTTGATGCCGAGTTCTGCCGTCCTTGGGCATACGGTGGGGGGTTGGGTTCCTGTGGGGTTGCTGCTGGGGCTGGTTGTGATCCATCCTGTGCGTGAGTGCGTGAGTGCGTGAGTGCGTGAGTACGTGAGTACGTGAGTCCGTGCGTGTTGTCGGCGTTGACGAGGCCATCAAGGGCTACTAGAGGAGGATCATGTCTTTGAGTTCACTGTGTTGTCTGATGATCGTTTCATCGAGATTCTTGAGGCGTGGGTGGATTCGCCTTGGCCTAAGACTGTTGAAGATGGCTACGCTCTACGCGACCGCTTCGGATGGGTACCCTCGGAGAACAAGCCGGATGTTTTCACCTCTGATGTCGTGCCTGATGAGCTTTCCGCTGCCTTCACCAGTCGGCAGGGCGTGATTGGTTCTTTTGACTTTCCGATCACTGATATTGCGCCTGAGGAGGCTCGGGGGGATTCGTTGAAGGATGCCTTAGTGATTTATCGGCATTTCTGTGAGATCTTGACGAGTCGGTATGGGAAGCCCAAGCGGCGCAAAAATAGGAACGGGTTTTACGACGCTTTTTATGTTTCTCCGCAGGGGGTGGGTATCAATCCGGGAGGGTGTCGTTCCTTCGTTGAATGCTACGTTAAGTCTCCTGAGGAGATGTTTATTGAGAGCGGAGTATGCGCGTCTGGTTGCCAAGGGGTATATCTCGGAGGACGAGTAGTCGCGGTGGGTGGTCTCGGCGCCCGGGCGCGGCTGGCCTCGGGGTTACTGCCGGGGTGTGGCTGGCCTTGGTGGTGCGGGGGCGTGGCCGCCTGTTGGCTTGATATGGAGTCCTGCTGTCTTTGGTCTCGCTGTCGGGCGTGGGGACCCTTGGGCTTACTGCCGGGGTGTGGCGGCGCGCTGGCTTGATGCCGAGTTCTGCCGTCCTCGGGCATACGGTGGGGGCTTGGGTTCCTGTGGGGTTGCTGTCGGGGCTGGTTGTGATCCATCCTGTGCGTGAGCGGCGTTCGTGGTGTCGGCGTTGACGAGGCCATCAAGGGTCACTAGAGGAGGATCATGTCTTTTGAGTTTACCGTGTTGTCTGATGATCGTTTCATCGAGATTCTAGAGGCGTGGGTGGACTCACCCTGGCCAAAAACAGCCGAAGACGGCTACGCGCTGCGCGACCACTTCGGATGGAAGCCAGATTCTCAAGATCCGGCGCTATTTGCCTCGGATGTTGAGCCAGATGAGCCGTCGGCTTACTTTACAGCGAGAAATGACTCAATTAAATCACTGACTTTCCCATTACTGATATTGCGCCGGAGGAGGCTTGGGGGTATTCGTTGGAGCCGGCGAAGGTGATTTATCGGCGTTTCTGTGACATCCTAACGAGCCGATACGGCAAGCCGAAGCGGCGTAGTAGTAAGAAGGAGCGTTATCGTTCTACTTTTGTTACCCCGCAGGGCGTGGGAGTGAAGGTGGGTGGCAATGATGCTCTGGTCAGCTGCATTGTTGAGTCTCCTGAGGAGATGTTTATTGCGAGTGAGTATGCGCGTCTGGTCGCCAAGGGGTACATCTCGGAGGACGAGTAGTACCGGCGGGTGGTCTCGGCGCCCGGGCGCGGCTGGCCTCGACCTGGGAGTCGCAGGCGGATTGTTTCACGTGAAACAAACACCGGCCCTCGGGCCTAATGCAGGAGTGGAGAGAGCCAAGAGATCATCGACACGGCGATAGACGTACTAGACCCAGTCGGCGATGAAGCCGAGGGTCGGTGGTCCGGTCGCCTCATGGGCTTGCCGGTTATGGGGCTCTTCGCATTTTGGGGTGTGGGGGTGGTGTTGGCATGGGGTCGGGGCCTGCCCGATGATTGAGGTTGCAACACTTCAAACGCTGGGAGGCCCCGACATGCCTCATGCTACCTTTTCTGCTGCGGATATGACGATTTATTGTGGGTTGGAGGAGCTGGGCTTAGTGGCCGTGGGGATGCGCTGCCAGGGGGGTGGGTTCGTCCTGAAGTGCCGTGCGGCTCATCCTGCTCGGCTGTGTCCAGGGTGTGGGCGCCCGGGGTATTCGCTGGGGTCGCGTACCCGGCGCTTAGCGCACGAACCGCGAGGGCATCAGCCCACGACGCTGGCGGTGTATGTGGGACGTTACCACTGTCGCGCGTGTTCTCGCTCCTGGTGTGACGACATCAGCCAGGCGGCTCCCCCACGCGCCAAACTCTCCTTTGGGGCCTTGCGCTGGGGACTTGTGTGCTTGATCGCTGACAATATGTCCATGAATCGGATCGCCGCTCACCTGGCGGTAGCCTGGCATACCGCCAACGAGTCGATACTGGCCTATGGGGAAGAACTCCTGCTGGCGGATTCGACTCGTTTGAAGGCGTGCGCGTCATTGGGGTTGATGAGCACGTGTGGCGTCATCGGGGTGGGGACAAGTACGCCACGGTGATCGTGGACTTGACCCCTGTACGCGACCATACGGGACCGGCCCGCCTCCTGGACGTGGTGCAAGGCCGCTCCACACGCGTCTTGTCTTCCTGGCTGGCCGCGCGCCCCCAAGAATGGAAGGACACCATCGAGATCGTCGCGATGGATGGGTTCAGTGGCTACAAAAGCGCAGCAGCCAGCCAGCTTCCAGGGGCGGTAGCGGTGATGGATCCCTTCCACGTTGTTCATATCGCTATCGACGCCCTAGAGCAGTGCCGCCAGCGCGTCCAGCAAGAAACCCTGGGGCATCGCGGCCGCAAGGGCGACCCCTTGTACGCGGCCCGCAAAACGCTCCTGACCGGCACCGACATCCTCACCGACACATCCCAAGCGCGCTTGGATGCCTTATTCGCCTGCCCCGACCACGCTGACGTGCACACCACCTGGAAAATCTACCAGGACCTCTAGCGGCCTACCGTGATCGTGACCCCAGGCGCGGCAAAAACACCCTCCGCCAGCTCATCACAACGATCACCCGCCCGGGCTTGCCGCACACATGCATCGAACTAGCCCGCATGGGCAGAACCTTCAAACGCAGAGCCAGGGACATCCTGGCCTACTTCGACCACCCCCACACCAGCAACGGCCCCACCGAAGCCATCAACGGACGCCTCGAACACCTCCGCGGCATCGCCCAAGGATTCATCAACCACCGAAACTACCGCCTACGCTGCCTCCTCCACTCCGGGGGATTCCAACACCTCCTACACCCTTAAATGCGAAGAGCCGGTTAACCTGTGACACCACAGGAAAGACGGTGACATATGCCGCGCGAAGTGTTACGATGCCAGTAGCAAAGCCAGCCGTTGACCCTCCGCTGATATGGAGACGCCGATGACTGGCTTTTAATCTATTGAGGAGCAGCAACGTGGCCAGTTTTTCCGAACGTACAGCGATCCTTGTCGATGGTGGGTTCTACCGCCTTCAGGCAAAGAAACTGTTTGGTGACAAGACCCCCGAGGAACGTGCAGATGAGCTATTTTCATACTGCATACGCCACCTCAACAAGGGGGAGTGCTGAAGAGGCAAGCCTCTACCGGATCTTCTACTACGACTGCCCGCCATCAACGAAAGTGGTTTTCAACCCCATCACGAAGCGCCAGGTGAACCTTGCCCAGAGTGACCAGTATCGATGGATGAGCGCATTCTTCGATGCATTGGTGAAGAAGCGCAAGGTTGCCTTGCGAAGAGGCGAAGAGCTATCAAGCGGCGGTGAATACACGCTGCGGCCCGGAGTACTGAAGGATCTGTGTGCGGGTAGAAGGACCGTCGAGAGCTTGACCGATCGCGATATTCGACTCACCATCACGCAGAAGGGAGTCGATATGCGTATTGGTCTCGATATTGCTTCGTTGGCCGAACGTGATCTCGTCACGCAGATCATCCTCATCTCTGGTGACTCTGACTTCGTACCCGCCGCAAAGTATGCTCGGAGACGTGGTATCGATTTCGTACTTGATCCAATGTGGCACAAGGTATCCACAAGCCTGAACGAGCATGTTGACGGTATCAAATCGAGCGCAAGGCGCCCTTCGAAATAACTACGCGAACATCCTTCTTCTTGGATTTGGTACATTGCGAGTTGCTGTCTCAAGCGCGGTTGAGACGGCATGCAAAAAGTCCGCAGCCCATGCGGGTCTGCGGACTTGCGTGGAACTCCGGCGGAGCCGGGAGTAGCTCAGTGGCGGTCGGCCTTGCGCGAACGCTTCGCGTCGGCGAGCTCGTTGAGCTGATCGATGTGGGCCTGGGCAACCATGACGTCGATGGTAGAGAACATAGCGGGCTCCTCGTGGGATCGTATTTAATGGTGTGTCCCTGTTTGACGAGGCCGGGGTTCGCCCGGCGATTCTCGTACGTGGAGCGTGCCAACGCGGGTGGCGTCGGCGCGACCCTGCGTGTTCAAACAAGAAAAGCGCCCGGCGAGCTTGGCAGCTGTGTCAGGCGCTTGATGGTTATAGTTTATCCCTCGAAATTTGAGTATTCAACCGTACGGACAGTAAGCTGCATCGCAGCCGAAACCAAGTAATCGCAAAGAAAAGTGGCTGTCTGAACAGATTTCACTACATCGTAAATCAGCGCTCACAATTCGGGGTGTGTTGGGTGTCGTGCTCTCTGGGAGTACATGTGGGCGGGTGTGGGTACGTTGTGGGACAACATGGTGCAGAGCGCTCAGGAATCTGACCTATTTGTTCACTCTCCAAAAGTTGCACGTAATTCGGTTGTCCGACAAGTTTTGAACAGTCTGAAAACCGCAGAATTTCAACGATGTGGTTTCAAAGTTTGAAATATGGGGGAGGGAATTACGTGCGACATTTTCGGGGAACTGTATCGTTGATGCTCGGTGATCCGGTGTGCGGCGACCCGCCGTATTACGACCCGGCATGCCGCGACCCGGCGTGCGGAGGATCGACGCTCGGAAACCTGGCGCTTGCTAACGGTGCGCAGTGCTGAGAGAGCGAGGGAGGCGTAACAGGAATAGAATGATAACGATTCTCATTCACTACGTGTTATTCACCTAGAGGACTCCCTCCATGAACCCCACGAAACACAGGAGCCCGGGCCGCGCAGCTGCCCGGGCCTTCGCCGCGATGAGCCTCGCGGCTGCCTCCTTCCTCGCGCCAGCAGGAGCCCACGCCGCCGACGAGGCGAATACGCAACTCGACTCGGCCACCGAAACGGCCGCGACCGAGGCAGCAGCCGACGTAACACACGCGGTCGCGCGTTCCGCCGACGAAACTACCAACGACGTGGCCGCCACCCTCGAAGCCGACGCGGCCACAGCCTCGGCAAGTGGGGGAGTGACCACCTGCGACGCCATGCGCACCCCGCCCGCCGGTACCACGGCCACCCTGGACCGCGGCCACGCCGACATCTTCGACCTCACCTCCGACGCGGCCGGCACTCTGACCCTCCGTATTAAAGAGGACGCCACCGGCTCCGGTGTGCTGCGCGAGCCCGAGCAGACGCTTCTCGCCGTCTCCAAGGGCACCCTCACTCAGATCCCCGCCGACATCAGCCAGGCAACCGGTGCGCCCGCCGCCGCCTACCTCCTGGGCCAATCCGGCGACAACCAGGCCACCGTGCTGTGGCCAGGGTGGGACACCCTCGGCGTCGCCGCCGGCGGATACGACGCCGCGCGCTTCCACATCACCTACTCTGGGCCGGCCGACGGGCACATTTACGCCTTCACCTCCAGCTTCGCAGAAGGACTGAAAGCGGTCACCGCCGATGGCAGCTACGACCTGGCACCTGAGGGCGACGACATCGACCAGCCCTACGCCGCCCACAAGCACGTCAACTGGCTCTTCACCCGCGCCGGGCGCTACACGCTGACCGTCCAAGCCAGCGCCTGGACCCCCGGAAACACCGGCGAAGCCAACGCCGTCGCCCCCGCCCGCACCTACACGATCGACGTCGCCGATGAAGCCTCGTGCCTCGCCGAGGCCTCCGCCGCCCCCGGCGCCAACGACGCGCCCGCCCCCGGCGTCGGACCCGGAAACGACACCGCCCAGCAGGGCGGCTCCGGGCAGGGAGCTAGCCAGACCGGCGATAACGCCGCGCCTGGCTCCGCCCTCCCCGCCCCCGCGCCCGCCGCTCCGACAACGACCGGCCCAGCCCAGACCTCGGGCACGGGAAGCACCGGTGGCACGGGAAGCACCGGGGGAGCGGGTAGCACCGCAGGCACCTCCGGCGCGCGCACCACCACGACCCCCACGGGCGAGCGCTGCGTCGCCACCCGCGTCACCCGCGAGGCCACCGAGGCCGAGTCCGCCACCCTGGCCTCGAACAGTGCGCCCGCGAACACCGCGCGCACCACGCTGACCGTGAGCGTCGGCGACGGTGCCTCCGGCAACGCGACCGACGGCCACTTCGACCTGGGCCCCGCCATCGAAAACGGCACCCTCGTCGCCCGCGTCAAGGACGACCGCAGCCAGCCCGCCCAGTGGGTCGACCCCTCGTCCCTGACCTTCGCTCTCGGTGACGCCGCGCGCATCACCGCGCCCGCGGACCTCGGTTTCGTCGCCACCCCCGGTTCCAGCGTCTGGCTCATCCCCTCCACCCAGATCGCGGGCGTTCCGTGGCTGGGCCTGAACTCCCAGCGCGAAGAAATCGTCACCGGCACCACCGGCGGCGTCCAATTCACCCTCGACGCCGTCGAAGGCCCCGGCCGCGTCGCGGTCTTCAACGCCGGGTCCCTGGGCTCCGGCGTCGGCGAGCACGTCTTCGACGGCCCCGGCTCCAGCTACACGCTCGGCGCCAACACCCACGCCCACCAGAACTGGGTGTTCACCGCGCCCGGCACCTACACACTCACCATCTCCATGCGCGTTACCCCCGCGGGCGCTGCCCTGACCGGCTCCGGCTTCGGCAGCGGCGGCGAGCTCACCGCGACCGGCACGACCGGCCCCAGCGGTCGCCCCATGATCTCCCAGGTCGTCGGGCGCACCGCCTCCGGCAAGGACTGCGACCTCTCGCTGGCCACCACCGGCGCCGACACCATCCCACTGGCCGTCGTCTCACTCACGTGGGCGCTGACCGGCGCGGCCTGCGTGTGGGTGGGCGCGATCGGCCGCCGCCGAGCGGAGCGTGCGGATTCGTGAGCACTCATTCACGAGGCCCCCTCTCCTTCATCCCCCGCCGCCCCTCTCGTGGGTGGCGGGGGAGTGGGTGTGGGAGCACTGACGCATCGTTTGCGATTATGAGGGTCGTGGCCGTCGCCGGCTGCCTCGCCCTATCCGTCGGCGTCGCCGGGTGCGCGCCCGCGCCCGACCCCGCGAGCGACGGTGAACTGCGCGTCGTCGCCACGACCGGTATCCTCGCCGACCTCGTGCGCAACGTCGCCGGCAACCGCGCCCACGTCACGCAGATGGTGCCCGACGGGGCGGACCCGCACTCGTGGGAGCCCTCCCTGCGCACCGTGCGCGACGTGGCCTACGCGGACGTCGCCTTCTCCAACTACCTCATGCTCGAGGAGCACGCCCTCATCCGCGCCCTCGACTCCAACCTGCCCGCCGGCTCGCGCTCCGTCTCCGTCGCCGAAGAGGCCGCCAAGAACGGCGCGACCATCCTCCCCCTCGTCGAAGACCGCGCGCTCGACACCCCGTGGCTCGGCATGCGCGTGTGGGGCGACGGCGCCGACATGGGAGCCACCCGCGCCTCGCAGATCGACCTGACGACCACCGGCGTCGACGGCCCCGGCCAGGCCGCCGCCTACCTCACCACGTCGTTCGGGCAGCCCGAAATCGCCTTCGCGACGTCGGACGGCTTCAACGCCGCCACCGGGTACGACACCGACACCGCGCAGCTGCCCGCCGACGCCCACCAGCACATGAGCTGGGCGTTCACCGCCCCCGGTGTGTACCGCGTCCACTTCCGCGCCAACCTGCGCACCACCCCCGGCGCCACGCCCGTCGGCGTCGGGGAAGGCGCCGCCGTCTTTGCCGTCGGCACCCCGCCCGAGGAGATCGCCGCCAGTGAGGGCCGCCGCGTCCTGTCCACCGGCCACGCCGACATCACCGTCAACCTCACCACCAAGCGCGTCGAACTCGCCTCCGACGCCGGCGCGCTTGGCGGGGACGAGGCCTCGGCCCCCTGCGTGGGCGCAGGAACCACGGGCGCGGCCGTCGCCTCGACCATGGAATGCACCGACCTCGACCAGGTCGTCATCGAAGTGCCCACCCGCGCGCTCACGACGATCCCCGGCGAGGCCTCGTTCCGCTTCATCGGCGAGCCCGGCGCGAACGTGTACATGCTCCCTCAGGCCGTCCTCGGCAAGCACGTCCACGGCGACATCGACCCCCACCTGTGGCACGACGTCCACAACGCCCAGGCGTACGTGCGCGTCATCCGCGACACGCTGATCTCCGTCGACCCCGACGGCGAGGCCACCTACCGGGCCAATGCGGCCGCCTACCTGACGCGCCTCGACGAGCTCGACGCCACCGTCGCCTCGACCATCGCGACCATCCCCGAAGAACGCCGCAAACTCGTCACCACCAACGACGCGTACGCGTACCTGGCGAACGCCTACGGGCTCACCGTCGCCGGATTCGTCGCGCCCAACCCCAGCGTCGAACCCTCCATCGCCGACCGGATCAAACTCCAGGCCACCCTGTCCGACTCCTCGATCCCCGCGGTGTTCCTCGAGCCCAACCTGGCGCGCACCCGCTCCACCCTGCGCACCGCCGCCACCGACGCGGGCGTGGACATCTGCCCCCTGTACGGCGACACCCTCGACGACCAAGCCCCCACCTACATCGACATGATGGAACACAACGCCCGCTCACTGGCACGCTGCCTGGGCGGCAAGGAGATGCCATGAACACTCATTCCTGCTTCACTTCCGGCCGGCGCGGGTCCTGCCCGCCCGCTTTCTTGCCGTCCCGTGGGCGGCGGCCCGCCCGCGAGATCGCCACACGCGAGCTCCGCTCGGAGTGGTCGATCTCGAAGCCCGGCCAGGCCCCTGCCGCCGCCCCCGGGACTATCGCAGCTGGCTGGCGCGGGCACTGCCCGCCCCTCTGCCACCATGACGCGAGCTTCGCTCGGAGTGGTCGATCTCGAAGCCCGGCCAGGCCCCGCCTCCGCCCCCGGGGCTAGCCGGAGGTCTAAATCCGCACGTGTGAGTGGCGATTTCTCGCCTGCTTTCTTGCCGTCCCGTGGGCGGCGGCCCGCCCGCGAGATCGCCACACGCGAGCTTCGCTCGGAGTGGTCGATCTCGAAGCCCGGCCAGGCCCTGCCGCCGCCCCCGGGACAGAGCGGGCGAGTAATGCGCATGGTTCGTTGGCCTCTTGTCGCACTGCTGTGCGCCTTCGCCGTCATCGTGGGTGCCCCTTCTTCTTTTGCTGACCCGAGTCCCGACCCCGACCTCGCGCAAAGCGTCGCCGCGCACGAGGAGTGGTCGAATGAGGCCACCGAGATCAGCGTGGGGCACGTCGACCTCGGCCCCCGGCTCATCGACGGGCAGTGGAGGGCCGGCCTGCGCCACGACGCCGACGGGGGCGCCGTGTGGCGCGACCCCAACCAGACCGTCCTGCGGGTCAGCGACGCGGCCGTCATGACCGCGCCCGACTCCGCCGACTACCCGTTCCTGGCCGACGTCGCGGGCAAGCCCGTGTACGTCGTCCCCCAGACGCAAAACCCGAACGTCGTGTGGCTCGGCTGGAACACGCAGGACCCCGCCGTCACCGCCACCATCGACCGCGGCCTCACCATGCGTGTTGGCCCCGTCAGCGGCCCCGGCCGCGCCTGGCTGTTCCTCCAGTCCGGCACCTTCGGCAAGCCCCTCCTGCTCGCCGACTCCGCCGCCGCGCCCGGCGACGTGTGGATCGACTCGGGCACCCACGTGCACGCCAACTGGGCGTTCTCCGCGCCCGGCACCTACACCGCGACCGTGACCTTCCTGGGCACGACCACCGCCGGCGAGGCCGTCAGCGCCTCCACCACCCTGCGCTTCGCCGTCGGTGACGCCGCCTCCGCGTCCGAGGCCCTGGCCATGGCCGCGCCCGCCACCTCCTCCGCTGCGGCCACGTCGGGCTCCACCGCGCAGGGGGCCGGGTCCTCCGGCAGTGCGCCCTCCGGTGGTGCATCCCAGGGGACCGGCTCCGAGGTGTCGAACCCGGCTGCCTCCGCTTCCTCCTCCGAGGGCGGCCTGCCCGACTGGGCGTTCATCGTCATCATCGCGGTCGCGATTCTTTCCGTCCTCATCATCGGCGCCCTCGTTGTTGCGCGCTCGCGCCGCAGCCGCGCCGAACAGGCCGCTGCCATTGCCGAGGCCGACTCCATCCTCGCGCCCCTACCCACCGCCCCGGGTGAGGAACGCGGGGAGGCGGCCCCGGCCTTGTCCGACTCTGCGCCCACCCAGGGTGAGGGCTCGGGCGAGCGCGGCCCCGGCCTCGTCGATCGGGGAGGGGAGCAGTGAGCCAGCTGCGCGTCACCGGACTGGGCGCGTCCCTGGGTGGGCGCAGCGTCCTCGAGGACGTCGACCTGGAGGCCCGGGCCGGGGAGCTCGTCGGCCTCATCGGACCCAACGGCGCCGGGAAGACCACGCTGATCCGATCGATCCTGGGGCTCATCCCCTCCAGCGGGCGCGTCGAGACCGACGGCGCGATCGGCTACGTGCCGCAGCGGCACGAGTTCGCGTGGGACTTCCCGATCAGCGTGCGCGACGCCGTCCTCCAGGCCGTCACCGTGCGGCGAGGCCTGCTCGGGCGCGCGCGCACCCCGCACTTCCGCGCGGTCGAGGAGGCACTCTCGCTTGTCGGCATGCGCGACCTCGCCAAGCGTCCCATCGGCGAGCTGTCCGGCGGCCAGCGCCAGCGCGTCCTCGTTGCCCGGGCCCTCGCGATCCGGCCTGCCGTGCTGCTCCTCGACGAGCCCTTCACCGGCCTCGACATGCCCACGCAGGAGATGCTCATGGACCTGTTCCGCGCGCTCGCGGACGGCGGGCGGGCCCTCCTCATGACGACGCACGACCTCATCGGCGCGCGGGCTGGCTGCGACCGGCTCTACCTGCTGCGCCGAACGATCGTTGCCTCCGGGCGGCCCGAGGAGTTGGCCGACGCCGACCCGTGGATCCGCGCCTTCGACGTGCGACCCGACAACCCGATCCTCGACGCCCTAGGAGTGCGCGCATGAGCACCGTCATCCACGCGGTCGGCCATGGCCTCGTCCCTGGCCGAGCGGGACTCGTACCCGCGGCCGACTTCCTGAGCCCCATCGACTTCTTCCGCGACCTGACGAATCCCGCGCTCGCGTTCCTGCCGCGCGCGCTACTCATCGCGGTGGTCGCCGCGCTCGTGTGCGGCAGCGTCGGCGTGCACGTCGTCCTGCGCGGGATGGCGTTCATCGGCGACGCGGTCGCGCACTCCGTCTTCCCCGGGCTGGCGATCGCCTTCGTGTGCGGCGGTTCCCTGGTGCTAGGCGGCGCGCTCGCGGGCGTCGTGACCGCCGTGCTCGTGGCGCTGCTGGCGCAGAACCGGCGGCTCAAGGAGGATTCCGTCATCGGCGTGCTCTTCGTGGGCGCGTTTGCGCTCGGTGTCGCGATCATCGCGCGGGCGCCCGGGTACGCGGGGAGCCTGCAGGACTTCCTGTTCGGGTCGATCACCGGTATTCCGGCGTCGGATGTGCCCGTGGTGATGGGTGGCGCTGCGTTGGTGCTGCTCATGCTGTTCCTGGCGCACCGGCCCATCGTTGCGGTGACCCTGGACCGCGAGAGCGCTCGGGCGGCGGGCGTGCGCGTGCTTGCTGCCGATCTGTCTTTGTACATCGCTGTCGCGCTGGCCGTCGTGATTTCTGTGCAGACCATCGGCAACGTGCTGGTGCTTGCTTTGTTGGTGACCCCCGCGGCCACCGCGCGGCTGTTGTGCGACCGGCTGGGCACCATGATGATTCTGTCACCCGTGCTGGGTGCCGCCGGGGGCCTCGTCGGCCTGTACCTGTCGTGGGCGCTGGACGTGCCCACGGGCGCCACGATCGTCCTGGTGCTCACCGCGTGCTTCGTACTCGCATGGGTCTTCGCGCCGAGGCATGGCCTCCTCGCGCGGAGCCTGCGCGAGAGGCGGGGGTGAGGCGGATTTGCGGGGGTGGGTTGCCGTGGGGCTTTGCGGCGGTAGGTCTCTGCGGGCGCTGCGCATGTGGGCGTGGGGCGCTGCGGGAATGCGCGCGGTGTAGGTGTGCGTGAGTGATTGAGCGGGGTGCTGCCGAGGGGTGGCACCCCGCTTGTTGTCGGTGGTCCTTGGTGCGCGGTTGATGCGTGGCTGCGCGTTTGCGGGTGCGCGCGCCTGTAGGCACAGGTGCCGAATGTTTCACGTGAAACAATGCGAGGGTGGTAACGGGTTCGAACCTGGACTTGGGCGGTTGTGCGGGCGGTGCGTGGTGATGCTTCTGTTGCCTGTGGTGCGAGTGGTGGAGCAATGAAGTGTGGAGCGGCTGTTTCACGTGAAACGCATGTTTGTGGCGCTGGCGTCTGTACCTGTTGTGGCCTCGAGGTCGGGGCGTCGCTTGATTCTATGAATCATAGATGCCTCTATATGAGGTTCTATGACGCAAAAATGGGCTTTGATGAGCTATGAAGGGGCCTCTATGTCATAGAAGCCCCCTTCTATGACATAGAAATGGGGTTCTATGAGATAGGAATGAGCTTCTATGAATTGAGGCGAGTGACGGGCACCAGTCTTTGGGTGACTTGAATTGTGCTATGGACGTGCCTGGGCCTCCTTGATGGTGTGCGTTTCCCGAATGTTGCGCTGATTCCGGATGGGGACTTGACCTGGGTTGGTGGTCTTGGGTTGGTGCGGCGGCCGGTTCAAATGTGTGGAAGAAGGAGGTGCTGGTCGACATGTGTCATGGCTGTACCTGGAGCAACGGGGAATATAAGGAGCTCTTTGGTGTGAATGCTGAGGAAGCACGCTCGGTTCTGTGCGGCGTCGTGTCACGAGGCCTGGTGACGTCCACGGGTGAGCGACGTTGGGTGCGTTACGAGCTTGCTGCGAAGGCTTGACCGTGGTGTGGTGTTGTCCCGATGGCCTGTGTCCACCGGGACAACTGTGGGGATGATGTGGGGGAGTGTTCCTCAGATTGATGACCGTGTCGTCGTCGATGACGATCTTGGTGTGGTCATTGTTTCACGTGAAACATTCTGGTGTTAACGGGCTAGTTCTCGTATCCTTTCTAGTGGATGGGTACTTCTGCTCTCACCATGCGCTGGAAATCTGATCTGCCTCTCTACGTGCATCGACTCGGCTCATATAGTTGAGTATTGGTATCAGGTGTGTTCGGGATCGATCCAATCGATATTGCGCACTACAAATGAGCCATCGTCTTCTTCTGTCAAGAAGATGATGATTGAAGAGTAGTACTCCTCTCGCGTTTCGCTTGCCTCAACTGTGTGCACAGTTGTATATTCACGGGTATCGTTGGTCGGTCCTGTTCTGCTGAATCTAGCACTCTTTTGAGACAGCGAGAGGTGCACACACAATCCTGAGATACCGCTTGTTCGTAGGTGGCAAGCGAAGGCGCTATTCCCATCTGGTTGGATGTTGATCTCTAAGGGTACTGTAACGATTCTGTTTCGTGGTAGCTTCGCATGTCCTCAGAAAAATCGTCGCAAAAGTCTCCGTCTTGGCACAGGGCCATAAAATCACCTGTGTCGCCTGTGTTAAATGCGTATTCCCACAAGTCGACGAACCACACCGCTGTTACTTGAGCACCCACTAGGCCTCCCTCGTGTAGGCCGTTCGGGGGAGTGGGCTTGGTGATCTCAGCTGGTGTAGGTGTAGGGGATGGGGTTTCTCCTGACTGTGCGTCGTCAGACTGACTGCCGATAGATTGATGGGCCTCAGATTGTGCTGATTGTGGATGAGCTTCAACCTCGGCGTTTGCTCTGGCATTGAAAGCGCGGAAGGCGAGCAGAGATGCTGCGATGACCGTGACAACGGCGATTATCGCGATGATCCAGGGGCGTGGCTTCCGTTCGAATTCCTCTTCTTCGCTCATGTATTTTCCTCTCTCATTGGCCAGTTTAGTGGCCTTGTTTTTCTTCCCAGGTGTCGGTGTTGTTGATGACCAGGTGGGACAGGGGGGAACTTGCCGGTGGTCTCGGTGGTGGTGACCAGGCCGTTGATGGTTTGGGTCTCCCCAGTGAAGGGATTAGTGGCTGTTCCGCTCCACGTGGTCGTCAGCGTGATCTCGCGGTCCTCATGCGGGTATGGGCCATCGAGCATGGAGCGCCACCCCTGGGGCGGGGTGTAGTAGTGGCGGATCAACCTCGGGTCGGTGTTGAGGTCCATGCCGTCTTGCCACACCGAGCCGGTGGATGTGGTGACCAGGTTCGGGGTTCCATCACCCCAACTCCACTCGTACTGTGTGGCCGTGAGCGTGATCGTGATGTCATGGCCCAGAAGGTTGATGACGTGGGTCTGGGTGGGACTGGTGACCGCAACAATAGAGGGAATGTACTTGTTCGTGTACGAGACGCCCAACGGCCGTTTGTACAACCCAGCCCCGTCGGCGTGGATGATGGTGGAGGCCATGAAGAGGATGTCGCGCGTGGTAGGAACACGGCCCGGGTCCTGATTTGGCCCACCCTCAGGGTCGGGGGGGAAGGTCGCACCGAACGACAGTGGCATCATCAGAGACAATCGGACTGTTGGCAGCCTTCCCAACAAATACCTCAACGCAACGTTTGAAAGGCTGTGATGAAGCAGCCGGGTTTGCCTCAGCTGTCGTCGTTGCTCTCCGATCATTTACAGTTGGCGGTGGTACATTGGGGTCGGAGCTGGGTAATTCTTTATGCGCGTTTTTCCACGCATTTGCATTGACGCCGCCAGGCGTCGTGTCGGCGCAAAAACCAAAAGGGTTGTCGTTAGCAGTCGTGCATGGTGCATTTGCGTCATCTGCAACGGCAGATTGTATATTCGCACACGATATGATCAAGATAATAGAGGTAACATATAATAATGATGCACTAATTCTTAGTTTCATAGTCAATGTCTCCCTCGGTGAGGACCCAGCGCTCATTCTTCCATGTCATGAATAGAGTAAGTTCTGCTTTATATGAGGAGGTGCTTTCTGTTATCTTTTGTCGACTGCATGCAATTCCATTTGTGCTTTCGATCTGAAATGCCACACCGATGGTATTGGGTTCAACATGGAATTTCTCTACTGAGACAGGTTCAACTGCAATGATATTTGTGATCGTGGAAGTATTTCCGTATACCCATCCTTTAGAGTAGATGTTGTCTATATTTTGAATGTAGGTCTCTCGAAAGTTCTCTCCTGGTTCTGTGATGTCTGCGAAGGGCTGTGTGTCTCCGGTGTTCCATGCATAGGTGAAGGTATCGAGGAGGTATTCGGCGGCGAGTTCTGCGCCCCGCTCGGTGTTTTCTTTGGCTTCTTCGGGTAGTTCTGGTTTGGTGTAGGTGGAGGCCGCGTGCTCGGCGGGGCGCACGAGAACGCCGTCGGGTCCGATCTCGTAGCCGCCCGACATGGCAGGTTCGCTCGATGCGGATGGCGAAGGCCGAGCTGCGGGGGTAGTCGTCGCAGCAACGGTGGGTTTCTCACCCCAGGCGTGCCACCAGCCGTAAGCAACACCGTTGATATAGAGCGAGTAGGATCCGCCAATAAACAAGAACACGACGGCCACGCGGATCCCCCAGTCCACGGCGTCGGCGTCCATCCACGCGCGAAGCCGCGCCTTTGCTCCCTTGGGTCGGTTGCGTTTCACATCAGCCCGATAATCGGCCCATCTCTCCCACAGCGTGTACCTGCGTGGGGTGGACTCGCGGCGGAACTGTTCCTCGTCCTCCTCGGTCACGGGACGTTCAGACAAAGGTGGAACCATCATGATCTATCAACCTCCACGATGAGGTAGGTGCCTCCAACGCACCCCCGCCATCGGAGGTGCGCCCTGATAGCACGCAAGAATACGCTCAGAACTGATATGAAACACTAAGAATATGAGGTAACCATCATGCACATTTTCTCAAATAATAGTGACAGGCGGCACAGATGTGCAGATGGTGGACGCTGCACGTGTCTGACCTTGTCAAACATCAATCGATATGTGCGACTTGCGTACCGTATACAGGTAAAACTGTGGGCCACTATTTGGACAGTGGTGCTGATGAGGTGAGAAACGATGTGATTTGGCGACGCACCGGGGGTTCCGTCATAAAGGAATGGAGTATGCGTGTGCAGCGAGTTCCTTGGTGGGGGAGCGCTCTTGAGCTATCAATTGTTTCACGTGAAACACTCTGACAGGAGAAGCCTTGATTCATGTCAATCTGTGCGCAGTGACTGTGTCGCGCATTTTGTGAGGCATGTTCCGTGTATACCTGTCCCCATGAGGAAGCGCAGTAACCGAGCGGATGCGAAGATGAAGGCCGACCTCCAACGCTGGCTCATTGAATCCGGAGAAGCTGAAGAACTCGTGGCCTTCCTACGCGAGGAGCGGGCGCGACATCCGGTGCCCCCGCTACGAGTGGCCGTAACCACGAGCCTTGACGTTGATATTTTCGACGCCATGATGGCTCGCGCGTCCAGTGAGGGCATCACGTCACGGTCGGGAGCCCTCCGCGCCGCGGTGCGCGAGTGGGTGCGTGATGTCGAGTGTCAGCCCGAGGCGCACGAGGATTGACGAGGCCGTGGCTGGTCCCCGGGTCACGGACGACGAGTGGGGTGCTGGGTGTGTCGTGAGACGGATGCTCGACCCTCGTGTACACATATGACTATGACGAAGCGCGACGATACAAGCATGGCGGAACAGAACGCCGAAATCCGGCGGTGGGCGGAGGAGAACGGCCTGACGGTCGGGGCGATATTCGGTGAGCAGCGGGACACGGTGGAGCGAGTCGCTCCTCGAGTGCCGGTCGTCGAGGTCACGGTGCGCATCGACGAGGACGTGTACGAGGCGGCGATGCTACGTGCGACCTACGACGGATACGACAATGCGTCCGAGGTCGTCGAAGCGGCGCTGCGAGAGTGGGCGCGGGGGTACTAGGCTGCCAAAGATCACTTGATGGCGGAATCCGCGAACGGCTGTGAATGCGATTCCGTATCAATGCCTGGTGCATGCTCCTGTGGGGCTCTGCTCGCGTTCTGTGGTGACTGCATGGCTGGAAGTCTGCTCATCATCAAGGACCTCGACCTCTACCCGTAACCCCTGACCGCGAATCGGTCACCCACACTCAACTTGGAAGAGCCTGTAAAGTCTACAAAGTCTGGTAGGCTAGGGCGATGTGGGTGGGTGTCTACATGCTATGAATGGGAATGTTGTGGCTGATCCAGTCCGCGCATGGGTAGGAGCTAAGTGTTGACAAAGCGTTAGCTTGCAACACCGTATTCGAGAAAGGTGTTATGAATAATGAGTATTGATCTACGGAGTCAGTTTGTTGATTATCTATCAGCTCCAAGTATTGGTGGATTTGTAAGATGGGTTGTACCTGCGTTTAGTGGAGTGCTCTTAATTGTAAAAAATATTCAAGTAATCTTAGATAACCTTGATTCAAATAGGCTGTTTGGTCTGAGATATAAAATTCGTGCTCACAAGTATCTGAGTCTCATTGACAATGTCGAAGGTTTAGATGATGATAGTCGGAAATCGGCGAACTCACTGAAAAATGCGTTATTTGATGATGTTAAAGTGGATATAATTCAGGCCTATTTGAATGAAAGATATAAACGACGGTTCGATAGATTCACGTCGGAGTTGCTTATTTATTCTGTCGCATGGTTTGTCGTCGTGTCCTTGCTTACCTTTGCTGAACATTTGCTAAAGCAGAGTGAAGGTAAGGCGTCTGATGTGGAAACCCAATACGCTCTATTGATCATATCATGTTCGCTTATCGCAACGCTGCCTTTATTGTGGTATATTTTTATTGAACTTCCGTCTCGTTTTCTGAGATTTCTTTGCGCACGGAAATTGCTATCGCGGAAGAAAATAAATGAGTTGAGTTTGAATGCGATTATCTCGAACTTGAATCCTGGGCAGCCGTATCTCTTTATTGATGCTACAGTTCGCTCCGGTATTCCGTCATCCCCTGTCATTGGCAATCGCTATGATGTTTCAATGTTGGATTGTATTGATGAGCAACAATTAGATGATCTCAAAAAATTTGAGCTGTGCCAAACTTTGTCGCGCGGATCGGCTAAGAAGGTCACCAGTTTGGTAAAAAGTTTTCTGCAGGAGAAGGAGTGTCGTGGTCAAGACCTTGTGTGCTTTATCTACTCTAGGTACGGTATATCGGCAATTCAAGTGACTGATGCTCTTCGGAATTACGGTATTGACGCTCACTATATCGGAAAGATGGATGGTCGCACTAAGGAGCTCAGTCGTGCGATCAAAGAGGTTGAGTTATTGAGGGCGTGTGGGTTGAAATAAGATAGCTTTCGGCGGTGTCATAGGGTGTAAGCAATTTTCGTGTAGCGGTGATGCTGTTTGGAGGCTGATCGTGGGGTGTCGTCGGATGCTGAGTGTTGAGGATCGTGCGGCGATCATGGCGGGGGTGGATGTGGGCTTGTCCAAGACGCGTATCGCTCACTTGATTGGGCGTAGCCCCTCGGTGGTGTGCCGTGAGATCGCCCGCCATACGGGTCCTGACGGGCAGTATCGGGCCGAGGAGGCTGGCAAGGCAGCCCGCGCGGCCAGGCGTCGCCCGAAGAAGCGCCTGTTGGATTGTGATGAGGTCCTTCGCGACCGTGTGATTGCTGATTTGTCTCAGGGGCACACTCCCCGCCAGATCAGCGGGCGCTTGCGTGAGGAGGCGTGTGGCACACTGCCCTCCATGGATACTTCCCCCGACGCTCAGGGCCACACGATCAGCCACGAGGCGATCTACACGTGGATCTACGCCCACCCCAAGAAGACGCTCATCGAACACGGCATTTGCTTGCCATCGCGCCGGTGGATGCGCAAGAAACCCCCAGCAAGCGGGCGCAAACCCCCCATTGTTGGGATGCGGCTGATTGATGAGCGCCCTGACATTGCTGATCGGAAAATCCCGGGTAACTGGGAAGGTGACCTGATTATCGGCCAAGACGGGGCCAGCGCGTGCGCGACCCTGGTTGAGCGCACGACCCGCTACCTGATCATCGTCGCCTTGCCTCTGGGTCGGAAAGCCGACCAGGTCTGTGACGCGCTCACCCGCCGCATCCAGGGCCTGCCCGACCAAGCGATGCGCACACTGACCTGGGACCAAGGCCGGGAAATGGCCCGACACCAGCGCCTCACCCACGACACCGGCGTGGACGTGTTCTTCGCTCACCCCCACAGCCCCTGGGAGAGAGGAACCAACGAAAACACCAACCGGCTCATCCGCCGATACCTCCCCAAAGGAACCCCCATCACCAGCCACCAACCCTACCTCGACGCCATCGCCTACGAACTCAACAACTGCCCCAGAGCCACCCTCGGCTACCGCACCCCCACAGAAGCATTCAACGAACTCATTGCTACCACCCATTGACACCGCCTTCTGGTCTTCTGTGGATGGTCACTAATTGAGAATTATCGTCGCCTGAGGCGCCACTAGGTGTTTATATTTCGGCTTATCGTATCGGTCGCAGTTAGTGCGATGTCAACCTGTGCAGTCAGGTCATTCTGCCTATGCGTAGTATAGCGATCTTTGGCTGTTCCATATGCGTAGTCAATGACGATCTCGAGTTTATGGAATTGTTCGCTCAGCTCCTTGCAGAGTGATGCTGAATCGATATATGAAGGATCGATATCTGTTTGTATGCCGTATCTAAACTCGGTGCTTTTGCTATCTGCTTGATGGAGATTATTCAATACTGATTCAATTGCCCTAGGAAACTGGCTCTTCCGAGTTGAGTGTGGGTGACCGGGTGTTGGTCGGGGGTTGCGGGTAGAGGTCGAGGTTCTTGATGATGAGCGGACTTCTACCTCCGCTGTCGTCAAGGACCTCGGGCGGTGTCTCACCCTACCTGCTGCTGCTGTGCGTCGCTTGACCGTTGTGATCGGTGTGATCTGCTCGTCGGTTTGGAGGGCTTCCATCTGATGAGCGTGGCTCGCACCCCAGATGCTCTGGTACTTGATGTTGAGTCGTGCAACCAGCTGGCGGGGTGCCCGGGTTGTGGGCTGAATCGCTCAAGGCCACGGGCGTGTGGTGGTGGAGGTGATCGACGCGCCCTGGGCCGGGGTCCCGGTGCGGATCCGGTGGCATAAGCGCCGCTGGATATGCCGCGAACACGCCTGCCAGATCGCGACCTTTATCGAGCAGAACCACTCGGTGTGCGCACCTCGGGCGCGTCTGGGGACCCGGGCGATCCGCTGGGCGATCCGACAGTTGCGCTTCGAAGGAGCCACCATCGCAGGATTGGCTCGACAACTGGCAACCACGTGGAATACCGTGTGGTCCCACATCAAGCCGTGCCTGCAAGCCGCATCTGATGACCCCGCCCGTTTCGCAGGGGTTCGGGTGCTGGGGGTTGACGAGCACGTATGGCATCACCAGGACCGACGCCGACGAGGGCCCCGTGAGCTCACCGGCATCGTAGACCTGACACGCGGGAAGGAACATCCCACGGCAAGGTTGTTGGACCTGGTCCCAGGCAGGTCTGGCACCGTGTACAAGAACTGGCCAGAAGAGTGCAGAGAAGACTTCCGTGCGGGGGTGCGAATCGCGACGCTGGACCCCTTCCAAGGATATAAGAACGCCATCGACGATCAACTCCAAGACGCCACCAGCGCCTGAGGTGCCTTTCACATCGTCAAGCTCGCTGGCGACGCCCTTGATGAGGTACGCCGTCGCGCCGGGCAAGACACGACCGGTCACCGCGGACGCAAGGGGGATCCCCTCTATCAAATCCGCAATCTTTTGCGCGCCTCGCACACGCAGGCTCACCCCGCGTTAACAAGAACGACTCCGTGAGGCCTTCGTGGCAGATGAGGCGCATATCAGTGTTGAAGTCGCCTACCGCTGCACCCAGCAAGTCCGAGACGTCTTCCATCAAGCCACACCCGCCCACGGCCAACGCCTGGCCGCTCGCCTCATCGAGAGCCTACCAGCGTGTCCCATCCCCGAAATCGCTCGCCTAGGGGCGAACCCTACGCAAGTGGAAGGACGCACTCGACGCCTACTTCGATACCGACGGAGCCAGCAACGGGCCAACAGAAGCCATCAACGGACATTATCGAGCTGGGCAGACGCACCGCCAGAGGCTACCGCAACCCCACCAACTACCAACTCCGAATGCTCCTCATCGCAGGAGGCCTAGATGCCTCCACCCACACTCAAGTCTGAAGAGCCGGTTTTCTTCCTCAGCAACAGATTCATCGGACAGGGGTGAGTTCTCCATGGTGTGCCCTCCACGGTGAGATGAGTGGTGGTCCGCCCCTGCCGTTGGGGGAGGACCCTTCCCTGTCAGAGCATGCGCAGAACCGACACGAAACACTAAGAATACTGCGCAACTATTACGCAAATCCTCCCACCCGCATTCCCATAACCGCACGAATGTGCAGACCTGAGCCCGGGCCTCGTCGTGAGCTGTGGGTATGGGCGCAGGTGTTGGCCTCGTGCGATATAGTTATTGAGCAATGAAGCGGTGTTGTTCATCGGCGTTCGGGAACGAGCGTCCCGTGCCAGCGCGATCGGCGATCGACCTCTCGCATCCGAATCCGCGCGCATAGGAACCGCTGAAACAACGAGATCCCTCGAGGAAGAGAGGCCTTCCGTGGAAACACAAGGAGAAAAGTATGGAAGCCATCGATGAGTTGATTAGTGCTGCGCAGACTTTCTACGACGACGCGCGCGCGAATGAGAATGGGCGCTCCCGATCGTGGGAGCATTGCTATCGCGTCTTTCGAGATGCGCGGACCGACCCTTCCCCGGACTATGACTATTTGAGCCTGCACCTCGCTTTCTACCTGGCGAGCTGGGGGATGTATCGGGGTTCGTCCTTCCTGCTTCAGAAGGACTACAAGGTGCTGTCGCCCGTTGTCGAGGAGGTTCTGAAGCCTGAATACGACTGCCTGTTTGGGGTCGCTTGCGCGGATCTGCGGGAGCCTGAGGTTCAGAAGAGGTTTGCGAAGCTGTACGAGGACATCGTCGAATATTTCGATCCGATCCGCGAAGAGGTCGCAGGTCGTCAACGTGCTACTGCTGTGTCGCCGGTCCTCATCACGAAGATCCTCATGGGAACGCTCGGGTGCGTGCCCGCGTACGACAGGTTCTTTCAGGATGGCGTTGCAAAATACAAAGTGACAACGCAGGAATATAGCGTGAAGTCTGTCCTCAGACTCGTGGACTTCTACGAGGCCCACAACGACCGCCTCGAGGAAGCGCGGCGCGGAATGTGGACTGACGACCTCATCTATCCCCAGATGAAGGTTCTCGATATGGGGTTTTGGCAGATTGGCTACGACCAGGAGACCAGGAGTCTGCGTAGCCGCGAAAGTAGTGTGCATCTATTACGACAGCTGACCTCACGGCACCCTCGTGTCGGGCCAATGTTCATTGGCTTGCGTCACTGTGTGGTTATGAGCATGGTGCATGTCAGTTGAGTTGGTTGCGGTCATTTTGTCGTTATGTCCCCGCGCGGCTGTCCGCGCGGGGACAACCGTGTGCGATGATGGTGGGGTTCCTGGCGGGGATACCGCCGCGTTTATTGAGGTAGACCGTGAGAGGTGGCGTCGTGTCGGATCGCATACTGGCCTCGACTATCACGGTGGGCGGCGCGACGAACGCGGGAACGTTTGAGGCGGCTGAGCTGATGGCCACCGGCATGAGCGCGCGCGAGGCGAGCGACGTCCTGTTTGAGCAGAATCTGGTGGTCGCGGGCTCGGAGTCGACGCGGCGACGCTTGGCGAGTGCGACGACGAAGCATCTGTCGTTCCTGGAGGATGATGCCCTCCGATTCGTCGCCAGTCGCGAGTACGGATGGGAGCTTGTCATGTGGCTGGCTCTCGTGACCGAGTCCTACGTGTTTGCGGCGTGCGCGCGCGAGGTTGCCTGGCCACGCCTGGTCGTTGATGAGGCTCCGCTAGCGTCGTCGGACATCGATGACTTCGTGGAGCGCCAGCGCAAGGTGGACCCCGCGATGTCGACGCTGACGGTGAAGAGTGGGCAGAAAGTGCGCTCGGTGTTTCTGCGCTGCATGCGAGATGTGGGTTTCATCGACGAGGCTGGGGCTGCTCTGCCGGTCGTGGTCCCCGTGGGGGTTGCCCGCTTGGTGAACACGGCTCCGCAGCCGTGGGGTTGGCCGATGCGGGAGTCGTTCCCGGTCGCGCAGTTCCAGTTCGATGTCCTCGACTGACAGTTATTTGGGAAATTATGACGCAGGAACCATGATTGGGCTCGAATTGTGGGTAACCTGCGGTACGGTATGAGAGGCCCGGTAAGGGGCGCCGCGCGAGAGGAAGGTACGGTCGGTGTCGAAGCGTGGGGCGTATCTGCATTCGCTCAGGGAGACCTTTGATTGTGCCTTCCGGGTGCTCACGTCGGAGCGCTTCAAGAAGATGGAGGGCCTGGGCAACGAGGTTCCATTCTTCGTCCTGCGCTATAAGCCGGAGTGGGAGCCGACTGTCGACGAGGAGCTCTCGCGGCTGCGTCGCCGCCTGCGCGAGGAGCGCTACCGCCTGGCCGATGTCGACGTGTTTGCGCTCGCCGTGGACATGTGGAAGGCATCGCCGTTCTTCGATCAGATGCTGGCGATGGAAGACGGGTTGCCTCCGGAGACCTTCCGGAATGCCCTGCGCGAGGTGATCGACGTCGAAGGTTTGCTCGCGCCCGCTATCAAGAAGGCCGTGGACGAGGCCGGGGGAGAGGATAATGTTGATGCCGTCCTGCTCTCCGGGGTGCACCACCTGTTCCCCCTCGTGCGCACGCATTTGCTGCTGAACTGCCTGCAGCCCCTGTTGGGACGCGTGCCGCTGGTCGTGACCTTCCCGGGGTCGTACCACCAGTCGCCGTCCACTCATTCGGCGCTCGTCCTCTTCGATCAAATTTCCCAGGACAATTACTACCGGGCTTTGATTTGGTGGACTTCTCGCTTACTCTAGAACCGTCGGCGAACTGAAAGACAAAGGTGTGACGCATGGACATGAAGGGTCTGTACGCGAAGGATATTTTCCGGTCGATCGACGGTGTCATCAAGGCTGATGACGTTTCGAAGGTCGCTTCCGAGGTCGACGAATATGTCATGACGAAGGAGATCCGCGACGGCTTAGTGGACATCGTGGGTGCCTGGAACCAGGTCGACGCTCCGTCGAACGGCGTGTGGATTTCAGGTTTCTTTGGATCGGGTAAGTCGCACCTGCTAAAGATGCTGTCCTACCTGCTCGGTGAGCAGGCGGGCAACCAGCCGGTGACCCGCGAAGACGTCGAACGTGCCTTCGAGCAAAAGGTCGCGGGCGACGAGACGACCATCGCGGACCTGAAGAGGAGCCTGCATACGCCCACGCGCGCGGTTCTCTTCAATATCGATGCGAAGGACAACAAGGCGTCGCGCGAGCGCGGCTCGGCGATGATCGAGGTCTTCTACAAGGCCTACTTCGAGGCGCGCGGCCTGTATTCGAAGGATATGGGAGTCGGTGCGTTGGAGCGCGACCTGGACGATCGGGGTGAGCTGGCGCGTTTCCGCGAGGCCTACCAGGAGGAGTCCGGGCACGCCTGGGAGGTCGGACGTGTCAACACGGTCTTCTCAGAGGCAGTTGTCTCGAAAGCCCTGTCCCGCCTGGGCTATCAGGTGGATCATCCCTTCCGAAGCTATCGGGAGCAGCTGAACCTGTCGGCCGAGGCCTTCGCGCAGGACGTGGCCTCGTGGCTGGATCGCCAGGGTCCCCACCAGCGCATCGCCTTCTTCGCTGACGAGGTCGGCCAGTTCATCGGCGACGACTCGCAGCTAATGCTGAACCTGCAGACCATCACGGAGCAGCTGGCGACGCATTGCCCCGGTCGTGCCTGGGTGTTCGTGACCTCGCAGGAGGAGCTGAGCGGTATTACGGCGCAGATGAACGAGCGCCGGGGCATGGACTTCTCGAAGATTCAGGGGCGCTTCGCGATCAAGGTTAACTTGTCGACGGCGGAGGTCGCGGACGTGATCGCTCGCCGCCTCCTGACGAAGAGCGAGCAGGGGGTCTCGGAGCTGGACACCATGTGGCAGCGTCTCGGCGCGGGCTTCCCGTCGATGTTCCGTTTCCCAGTGAAGACCAAGAAGTACGATAATTTCCTAACGAGGGATAGCTTCGTCGCGAAGTACCCGTTCGTGGACTACCAGTTCGAGATGTTCACGCAGGCGATGCGAGGCCTGTCGGATAATGACCTGTTCACGGGCCGTCACTCGTCGGTGGGCGCGCGTTCGCTGCTGGGAGTGTGTCAGCAGATTGCGCAGGAGCTGACGGATGACAAGCTGGGCACGGTCGCGTCTTTCGATCGCTTCTACGACGGCATCGCGGCGATGCTCAAGTCCGACGTGAAGGACAATATTGGGCGAGCCGCACAGGATTCGCGCACGCGCGACCCCTTCACGATGAGCGTGCTGAAGGTTCTCCTGCTCGTTCGCTACGTGGACTCCTTCCAGGCGCATCCGCGCAATATCGCGGTTCTGCTGCGCCGTTCCCTGGATCAGGATGCGACTGATCTGGAGGAGCGCGTCAAGCGCGCGCTTCACATCCTGGCGGATCAGGTGTACGTGCAGCGTCAGGCGGATGGAACCTACGCGTACATGACGAACGAAGAAAAGGAAGTCCGTCGAGAGATCAGTCAGATCATCGTGGAGTCCCCTGCTGTTACGAACCTGCTGCGCAAGGATATTTGTGAATGTTTGAGTACTAAAGCGACAAGCTTTGTCTACCCCGGAACGAACCGTCGCATGAACGTATCCCTGTTTGTCGACGGGCGCCGCGAGCAGGCCGAGCCGCTGGTGATCTCGGTGTTCACACCGCAGTCCTCCCTGGACGAGGATGGTATCCGCCACGAGAGCGTTGTCCGTCACGACACCCTCTCGTTAGGGCTGGATATCAGCTCCGAGATCCTCGAAGACGTGCGTGTCTTCTGCCAGACGGAGGAGTATGTGAAGCGCCAGGCGGGTGCCGCATCGGGCCTGCGCAAGCGCATCATCCTGACGCACAAGGAAGACAACGAGCAGCGTCGTCGAGTTATCCGCGAGGCCGTGAAAGACGCGCTCATGCGTGCATCGTTGTTCGTTGGCGGCCAGGAAGTAAAGACGGGGACGGCTAGCGAGCCAGAGGACATGATTGCGCTGGGGCTGACTCGCTTGGCCCAGCAGGTCTACCCCCGTATCGAGGAGGCGAAGCCGCTGGCGGGCCTCAAGGACGGACAGATAGCGTCCTTCCTGCGGGATCAGGAGGACGCGACGCTGGACGTCGACCCGGGCGTGGATATCGCGCAGAGTCTCGCGGGCGAGTGCGCCCAGTGGGTGGAGCAGGCGCGCGTGCTGAACGGACAAAACGTGTTCGTGAAGAACGCGATCGAGTATTACGGCCGGGCCCCCCTTCGGCTGGGACAAGAATGCGGTGCTGGCCATCGTGGCGACGGCCCTTCGCCTCGAGCTGCTCGAGGCCCTCGAGAACGACAGACCCCTCGCTCGCACGGAGCTGGAAGGCGCCCTGCGTGACGTGAACCGCCAGGGGCGCGTGCTGCTTCAGAAAAAGAAGCACCTGGATCGCGCCGCGCTCGCGGATTTCCAGCGTTTCGTCGGCCAGTTCGTCCCCGGTGAGTCCCCGCAGGATGGCCCCTCGCGCGTCCGCTCGGTCGAGGTCAAGGCCGCCGAGTGGACGAGCCTTCTCAAGGCGTATGAGTCCGACAGGTACAGCTTCGACGACGAGGTTACTGAGGCCCTCGACCTGTTGACGCCGCTCACGACGACGCAGCACACCGAAGAAGAGATGCTCGCACCACAGATCCGCGGCGGATTCGAGGAGCTGATCGAGATCGTCGACGAGTTCCTCATGCCCTACCGGGAGTTCGTGGAGAGGCACGAGCAGGAGCTTCGCGATGCGTTGGCGGAGGCGGACAGCCTGTCGTTCTTCGAGCTTGCAGGGGACGGCAAGCAGGCGATCGAAGACCTCCGGAAGCTCGCGGAGGACCGGAGGCTGTACGTGCGCACGCAGGAGATTGCGCCGCTGGTTCGGCGTATCGATGCGGCGCGTCTAGCGCTGGTGCAGGCGCAGCGCGATAAGGTGCTGCGACGCATCGACGAGGCCATGGCGGGCATTCGCGGGTCCTCCGAGTTCACGGCCGCGTCGGAGAGCGCTCGGCTGAGGGTTGATGCAGAGATGGAACGACTCTGCGCCGAGGTGAATCGGGTGTCGAGGCCCGGTCATGCGGAGGAAATCGCGCGTCAGCTGGATCAGCGTGTGGACGACCTTTACGCCGCATTGATTGCGTCGGCAACGCCCGCGGAGCGCCCGGAGGCAGACGAGGCGACGGAGCCGACCAAGAGGCCGACGATCGTGCGCGTGGCGGATGTGCTGCCGAAGACGACCGGCCTCCTGTCGACGCCGGATCAGGTCAACGAGTACGTCGAGAGTGTTCGCGAGCAGATGCTCGCGGCGGTCAACGACGGCAAGCAGCTGCGCCCCTGAAGGAGTAGGCAATGAACACTTCAGCGTTGGAGTCCCTGGCGTCCGCCTCGCGCGAGCGCCTCATCGAGATGTCCGTGGCGGCGATCGAGCGCAAGATGGCCGATAGTGCTCTGGGTAATGCCGATCGTGTGCGACTGCCCAAGGCTGACAAGGATTACACCGAGGCCGACGGCAACTGGGTGCTGGGTGTCGCGAAGGTGGTCGCCTACTCGTGGTTCAACCGCCTGACGGCCTTGCGCTACATGGACGCGATGGGTCTCTCGGGCGACTACGGAGTCGTCACTCCAGCCGAGGGATCGGGGACGGGCGTGCCAGAGTGCGTGCAGCGTGCTCGCGGGGGCGACTTCGACCAACGCATCGGAGAGGAGACGCGAGTGCGGGTGGCGCAGTTGCTCCACGCGAATAGGGATCTGGACGCCTACGTTCTGCTGCTCCGCGAGTACTTTGCAGCGTGGCACCGGGTCATGCCGGGGGTATTCCCCGAGGCGGATGACTGGACGAACCAGTTTCCACCGGCGGACCTCCTGTCGGCGGGGGGAGTCCGTGCGCGCCGATATTGTGGCGGCGATCGGCCCCGATGAGTCTGGGCGCATGGACGTTGAGGTGATTGGCTGGCTCTATCAGTTCTACATTTCAGCTCGTAAGCAGGAGATCAACGAGTCGAAGGTCAAGATTGACAAGGACACCTTGGCTCCCGTCACGCAGCTCTTTACCCCGCACTGGGTGGTGCGCTACCTGGTGGAGAATACGCTGGGGAAGCAGTGGCTGCGCGCCCACCCGGACTCGGCGCTCCGGGAGCGTTTTGAGTACCTGGTGACTCCTGCTGAAGGGCAGGAGGACCAGGGCCTGGCGATTGACAACCCGGAGGACTTCCGCGTCATCGACCCGGCCTGCGGCTCCGGGCACATGCTTACCTATGCCTTCGACGTCCTGTGGGACATGTACGTCGAGGCCGGGTACCCGACCATGGAGATCGCCCGCCTGATCCTGGAGAAGAACCTGCACGGTGCGGACGTGGATGGGCGCGCGGCGCAGCTCGCCTCCTTCGCCTGACGATGAAGGCCGTCGAGCACGATCTGGGATTCTTGGGGCGCATCGAGCGCCGGACCCGTCAGGGTGGCGAGACCTCGTGGCGGGGACCCAGGATCGTTCACGTCAAGTCCGTGAAACTCGATGAGCTGAGCCCCGCAGAGATCGCGGATGCCTCCGGGGACGGAGTCTCCCTCGGTATCTCCCAGCTGATCGAACAGCTGCGCTATGCCGACACCTACGGATCGCTGATCCGCGTGCCCGCGGGTACCTCCGCCCTGTTCCGCGAGATCGCGCGCCGCATTGAAGCGGGGGAGAGGCAGCAGGTGCTGCTCGGCGCGGACAGTGAGGAGTGGCTGCGTGCCGCCAACATGTGCGAGGTCCTCGAGGAGGGCCGCTACACGACCCTGATCGCAAACCCACCGTATTTAGGCATGAGAAAGGTAAAGGACCCGCTCAAGCGGTTCGCGAACAAACACTACAAGCGCAGTTCAACAGACCTGTGCACGATGTTTATCGAGCGTGCCGCTTCCCTGGCTCAGCGTCGTGGTGCGATCGGTATGATTACGATGCACGCGTGGATGTTCCTGGACTCTTATCGAGAACTCCGCCCGTGGATGTTGTCCGCCATGAGCATCGACTCGATGGCTCACCTTGGTACGCGTGCCTTCGACTCGATCGGGGGAGAGGTTGTCCAAACGACTGCATTCACGACGACGAATGCGAGTTGTGATGCTGATCGTGCCGGTGTGTACCTGCGCCTAGTGGATGGGCGCAACGAAGCGGAAAAAGCCCAGTTGCTCTGCGAGGCGGCTGCGAACAACGATCACATGCTGCGTTTCGAGACGTCCGCGTCAACTCTTGCGGTCATCCCGGGGCGACCTATCGTGTATTGGGCGAGTCAGCAGATGCTTAACGTCTTTGCAACGGGAACTCCGCTCGGGGAGATCACGGAAGCTAAAGTAGGACTGCAGACGGGAGATAACGAGCGCTTCCTGCGTCAGTGGTTCGAGGTAAGCGGCGACCGCTCGTACATGCGCGCCCGTGATCGTGTGGACGCCCAGGCCAGCGGAGCCCGCTGGTTCCCACACAACAAGGGCGGCGAGTACCGCAGGTGGTGGGGCAACCAGGACTACGTTATTAACTGGCAGGACGATGGCCGTGAACTTTGGGATTTCAGACCACGCTCGGTCATCCGAAATCCCGATTGTTACTTCCGTCCCTGTGTTTCGTGGGCGCGTGTGTCCTCAGGTGATCCGTCATTCCGATTGTTTGATTCATCTTCTACATTTAACGACAAAGGTGCCGCTGTATTTTTGAGCTCGCATCAGCAAACATATGAGATGCTTGGCTATTTGAATTCGAGTACAACGTTAAAGCTTGAATCTACAATCGCTCCAACCGTCATGTTTGAGGTTGGTCAGGTGAAGAATCTTCCCTGGATCAAGCCCGAGTCCTTTGATTCGGCGGGAGTCGAGCGGTTGATCGAGATTTTCCACGCCGACTGGGACGCCCGTGAGATCTCGTGGGACTTCGCTCGGCCTCCCTACCTGCGCGGCGGGCACTCGCTGCTCCAGGACGCCTTCGACGACTGGTATCGCCGCAGCTGCGGGATCGCTGACGAAGCGCAGCGCCTGGAGACGGAGAACAACCGCTACTGGGTCGACGTCTACGGCCTCGCGGACGAGGTGGAGGTTGACGTCCCCCTCTCGCGGGTCTCCCTCACCTACAACCCGCGATTCGCCTTCGCCCCCACCAAGGGGGCACCCGAGCGCAGCGAGGAGGAATACCGCTGGCTGCACTACCAGCGCAGCGCCCGCGAACTCATCTCCTGGGCCATCGGTGTCACAATGGGGCGCTACAGCGTCGACGCGCCCGGGCTCGTGCTGGCCGATCAGGCCTCGTCCCTCGACGACTTCCGCGCCCGCGTCGCCGAGTCACGCCTCGAACCCGACGACGACGGCATCATCCCCGTCACCGGCGGCTCCTTCGACGACGATGCCTCGCGCCGTGTCAAGGCGGTGCTGCGCGTGGTCTTCGGTGCCGCCGACCTCGGCGACAACGTCGAGTTCCTCACCCGCTGCCTGGCCGTCAAGCCCGCCAGCGCGACCGCGGAGTTCGTCCCACCGGTGATCCCGGCCGACCCCGAGCAGGCCCTCGAGGACTACATGGCGAAGTCCTTCGCCGCCGACCACCAGAAGGACTACAGCGGCCGCCCCGTCTACTGGTCCCTCGAGTCCCCGAAGGGCACCTTCCGGGTGCTCATCTACCTGCATCGCCATACGCCTGACACAGTCGGCCAGGTGCTCACCAAGTACGCGGCTCCCTTCGTCGATCGACTCAAGGCGGAATCGGAAGCTATCGGGCGCGAGCGTGACGCGGTGATGGGCGACGATAGGAAGGCCGATCGCGAGCGTGCCCGCTTCGACAAGAGGCGCGCAGAGATCGACGCGACGATCGCGGAGGTTCAGGGCTACATCGACTCGGTCTTGCAGCCCCTCGCCCAGCGCCGCATCCACCTGGACCTGGACGACGGCGTGCGCATCAACCGCCTCAAGCTCGCCTACGGCTGGCGCTCGGACCTGGCCGACCTACCCCAGCCAGCGATCGGCGCCGCCACGACGGACGTCAAGAAGGGAATCGCGACTGACCTGAAGTGGGCCCGCGGGGAAATAAAGAAGAACAACGTGTGGTGGTCGTGACAGCGTTCCCGCGCCGTGGGACACTGGACAGATACTCGGGATGACAACGAAAGGATGCAACGTGAAGCTGACGCACATCGCCATCACGAACTGGCGCAACTTCGCCCACATCGAGTTCGACCTGTCCTCGCGTCTCTTCGTCGTCGGCCCCAACTCATCGGGCAAGACCAACCTGTTGGCCGCCCTGCGCTTTTTGAGTGACATAGCGCGGCGCGGACTGGTGGCGGCCTCGGAGGATCTGGGTGGCCCGGAGCGTTACTTCCACACGGGAGCAGATTCGGCATCCTTTGCCGTGACAGTGGAGGTCAATGCGCAGCAGATTACCTATGTTTTGTCCCTGCGTAAGGTGAGAGTGATTGATGATTTTTCCATTGGAAGAATACGCTTGCACCCGTCGAGTAAGGGTATTCCCGAGGAGTTGCTGAAGGCCGATCAACCGCGAATACTGCATCCTATGGTTGAGGCTCGGCCTCGATCGTCTTCTTGGGAGGAAATAGCAAGGTTACCGGTGGCTGAGCCCCCAAGTGAATCCGAGGAAGATGCTGAGACGCAGTTTCCGGTGATGGACTGTGCATTCGTCGAAGGTGAGAACCTTACTATCGACGGCGAAGATGTAACGGGTATTCCTGGAACGAAACGAGTAACGGGAAGTGCCTTGTCTATTCGAAACATCCTCTCGGGCGTCCGGTACATTCACCCGAATCCCAAGAAGATGCTCGAGCGGGCTGATCGCTACGATCCGGACAACGGGACGGGCTTCTTCCAGCACGCGGGGCGCTTCTCGGACCAGCAGCTGGATGCCGTGGTCGATCGTATTCGCCCGATCATGGCCGCGGTGGTCCCGGAGATCCCGAACCTGTCCTACCAACGCATGGGGCTCGGCACGGAGCTCGTGTTCTACAGCGATACCCCCGTGCGCGGGGCGAGCGGCGTCTACTCGCACGAGCAATTCTCCGAGGGAACGCTGCGCCTGCTTGGCCTACTCTTTGACCTGGCGACGCTACCGCGCGACACGAGCGTCGTTCTCATCGAAGAACCCGAGACCTTTCTGCAGGCGTCCGTCGTCCGCTCCCTGCCCTCGCTCCTGGCAGAGGTCGCCATGAACCGCGACGTGCAGATGGTCATCAGTACCCACTCGCCGGAGCTTATCGACTCCGAGCTGGTGCTCCCCAGCCAGGTCCTGATGTTGCGTTCGGAGAACGGGGAGACGACGGGTCAGCTGCTGTCGGAGTCGAACGACCCGCGCATCAAAGCCGTGGTCAGCGCTGGCCTGCCCAAAACGCAGGGCATCGACGCTGTCAACGGTCGCACGATTCCGCTGGGAACCTGGTAAGAGATGGAGGGTTACGTCTTCGCCCAGGTCATCGTCGAGGGCCCGACAGACATACCGGTTGTCACCGCGCTGATGCGCGCGGCGGGCTGGGCCGACAGTGAATTTAGAGTGACGAGCGTCAACGGCAAGGGCGTGATTGATAGGGATCTCAAGAACTACTGGGAAGCAGCTCGCGTTCTCCCTTACGTCGTTTTTCGTGACCTCGATCGGGACGGGGGGAGGATGCCCCGTGACCCTTCGAGCGCAACTTGTTGAACACACTTCCGGTGAGTCGCCTGATCTTCTTATCCGGATCGTCGACCAGTGCATCGAGTCGTGGATCCTGGCGGACCGGCAGGGGGTCGCGGAGTTCTGCGACAGATCGATGGCGAGTGTGAAGCCACCCGCGTCTCATCATAAGCCGTACCTGCTCAGCCTCATGAAGGAAGCGAAGCTCAAGGATGCTGTCGAACAACAAGGGCGTCAGCTGGATTTTGGTCCCGCCTACGAGACACACCTACAGCGCCTCATGACGGATCACTGGAGCATCGAGCGCGCCGCCGCCGAAAGCGATAGCCTCAGGCGGGCCTTGAAGCGCCTGACGGACCTGCATGAGCGACTCGGAGGAGGCACACAATGAGCGGAATCGATGCCTCTCGGCTGGCAGAGGAACTCAACGCCCTGCTCGAGCATGGGCGCATTGTCACGTGGCTGGACCGTAACGGCGAATACGCCGACGACCTTGACGCCGTCCGAGAACTGCTCGACGGCGCCACCCTCATCACCATCAACGCCAACCTCTTCGAAACCAAACTCCGTATCTTCGCCGAAGACACCAAGTCCCGCTACGTTCTCTACCGCGGAGGCGAGCTCCCGCCCCTCGAAGAAGACCTCCTCGCCGACGTGCGATGCGGATACCCCACATTCAAGGCCGACGCGTCGACCCTCCTCGTGCGAGAACTCGGTGTCGACCCCGCCCTGGCCGCTGTCATCGACGAATACGCCCCCTTCTTCAACTCCACCGCCCGCGTCGCCGACCTCAAGAAACACCTCGGTGCCATCGGCGACGCCGACAAGCGATCCGATCGCAAGACCTTCCTCGCCGCGATGAGCGCCGTCCTGCTGAAGACCCAGCAGCGGTCCTTCTCCGTCCTCTTCGCGAAGCTTGCCTCCATGACGCAGGACAACCCGCTTGACGCCCTCAAGTGGGGCCTCGACGCGTACTTCTGGGAAGGCGCCCACGCCATCTGGGGATACGACGGCGAACACACCTTCGACGCGCTCATGACCTGGCTCTTCGTCATGAACGCGAACGGCTGGGACCACCGGCATAACTCCGCCCAACGCGACTTCAGCATGTGGACCCGCGACGTGGCCACGCGAGACGATGCCCGCCGATGGGCCAGGCGCGTCGACGAGGCAACCGGTGCCAGCGCCGCCCTGCGCGATGCGGCTACCGACGCCCTCCTCATCGACACGACCACGCCCGGTGTTGACCGAGAACTCATCTCCCGCCTCGTCCGCGGAATCATCGACGGATCCGTCGGCGTCGCTCAGGTCGAAGAGCAGCGCGGAAGGCGCCGTGAAGGCCTGTGGTTTGACGACACGGAGGCGCTGTGGGATGCAGCGCGGGCGGGGGCGCGTCTGCTCACCCACCTGCGTGCGCTCCCGGGCATCGCCTTCTCGGACGCGGCTGAGGGCTTCGCCCGCTACACGAACCCGGACAGCGGCCTGTGGGCCATTGACCAGGAGTACCGCCACTACGTGCGCGCCTCCCGAGCCGTTCACGTCGACGACGTCCTCACCGACCTCGACCGGCACGTAGAAAACGCGTACCGTGACGACTACCTGCGCCCCCTCTCGCGCACGTGGGATGACGCGCTGCGCGGCATGCGCACATGGGATATCGCCGTTCCTCCGTCCAGCGGGCGCATCGACTCGTTCCACCGTCTCCTCGTCGCCGGCTCCCACAGGCGCACCGTCGTCATCATCTCCGATGCCCTCCGATACGAGGCTGGCGTCGAGCTCGCTGACCATCTGCGCTCCCTCGGACGCGGCGCGGTTGCCGTGAACCCCTGGTACACGATGCTGCCGTCGATCACGGTCCTCGGCATGGCCGCGCTGCTCCCGCACCGAGAGCTGACCCTCGGTGTGCGCAGCAAAGACCAAGTGATCGTCGAGGCCGACGGTCGACCAACGTCGGGAATCGATGCGCGTCGTGCAATCCTCGAAGGCGCCGACGGGCGTGCGTTCACCTACGAGGAGCTCGCGGGCGACTCCGTCAAGTCAATGCGTTCGAAGTTCAAGGGTGCCTCGGCCGTGTACATCTACCACGACGTCATCGACGCGACCGGTGATCACGCGGCCTCGGAAAGCGCCACCCCCGATGCCGTCAACCGGGCTATCGATGAGCTCTCCGGCCTCGTCGGCAAGCTCATCTCCGCGGACATCGCCCGCATCCTTGTGACCGCGGACCACGGCTTCCTCTTCCAGGAGAGCGAACCCGCCAATGATGACACCGCGAAACAGGGAGGCGTCCCGCGCGGGCATTTCGTCTCCGTGACGAAGCGCCGCTACGTCCTCGGCAAGGACCTGGAGTCGACGGACGACTTCGTCGCATTCGACGCGACGAGCGTCGGCTTGACAGACGGGCCGAGCATCGCCCTGCCCTACGGCACCCGCCGCATCCGCATCCGGGGCCGAGGAAACCGCTTCGTCCACGGCGGAGCCTCCCTCCAGGAAATCACAATCCCCGTCATTGAGGTGTCGGTGGGTAGTAGGGGTGCCGAGGATGTCCGCGACGTCGGTATCGCCTGCATTACGACGACAGGTCCCTGAAGGTCAACCGTTTCAGTCCACGTGTCATCCAGCGGGAACCCATCAGCCCGACGCGACGCCCTCTGACCATCACGATTGGTCTCGAGAGCATGTCGGGTGAGCAACTGTCGAGCACTCGAGTCCTTACTCTGGACGCGGCTGAGCGCTCCGAGGTGTCGCTCAAGCAGAGCAGCGAACTCATCCTTTTCGACGGGGTGCTGCAGAGACACTCCGGCGAGGCTGTCCGGATCGTCGCCCACAAGACCGTTCACGGACAAGTCGTCGGCGAGGCCGTCGCCACCCACGAGCTGACGCTCAACGACAACGGGTTCGGAGGATTCGGAGGATTCGACCTATGAGTATCTCGCCCGAAGAAGCCCTAGAGCGCGAGGATTCCCCGGCCTCGTCCCTGATCGGGGGCAGCGAGGGAGGAAAGCTCGCGGAGTACGAGGAAATCGCCGCGCGCGCATACGACGGCTTCGTCGTCCGCAAGGACCTGGTCGGCCAGGTCAAGGGCAACGCGATCGTCCCCTCCTACGTACTCGAATTCCTGCTCGCTCAGTACTGCGCGACCACGAGCGAGGCGGCCATTGTCGAGGGCGTCGAGAGCGTCCGTCGGATCCTCGCCAAGCACTACGTCAACCGCGGAGATTCCGAGCTCATCAAGTCCCGCATCTACGAAGCCGGACAATACCGAATCATCGACAAGGTCTCCGTCAGCCTCGACGACACGCGCGACCGATACAACGCGTCCTTCGAAAATCTCGGGGTCACCAACGCGCAGGTATCCGACACGACCGTTCGCGAGAACGACCGCCTCTGACCGGTGGCGTCTGGTGCATGGCCGACGTCTCATACGTGTCGACGGGAGATTCCGGCGCGAAGGCGTCCAGCCCGTGGGTCGTCTCCCGCCTTCAAGCCATCCAGCTGCCGCGCTTCGATTTCGAACGCTACTGCAGGGGGCGCGCCTCTTTCAGCGCCGACCAGTGGATCGACCTGCTCGTCGCCTCGGTCGGCCTCGATCCCGATAAGCTCAGCCGACGCTCGAAACTCTTCCAGCTGACCCGCCTCATTCCCTACGTCGAACGCAACTACAACCTCGTCGAGCTGGGCCCCAAGGGCACCGGAAAATCGCATATCTATTCCGAGTTCTCACCCCACGGCATCCTCGTGTCGGGTGGTGAGGTGACGCTGGCGAAGCTCTTCGTTAACAACGCGACCCGGCGCATCGGCCTGGTTGGCTACTGGGATGTCGTCGCCTTCGATGAATTTGCCGGGCACAAGCGCGTGGAGCGCAGCCTGGTCGACACGCTCAAGAACTACCTCGCGAACAAGTCGTTCTCGCGTGGCGACAGCACGATCACGGCCGAGGCCTCGATGGTCTTCGTCGGCAACACGACGCGGACCGTGCCTGCGATGCTGGCCAGCGCCGACCTTTTTGAGGCCCTGCCCGCGGCCTACCACGACACGGCGTACATGGATCGCATCCACTACTACCTGCCCGGATGGGAAGTGGACATTGTGCGGCCCGAGCTCTTCTCGCGCGGGTACGGGCTCATCGTCGATTACCTGGCGGAGGCGCTGCGGCACCTGCGCACCTTGGATTACTCCGGTGACCTGGATACGTTGGCGACGCTGGATCCCGCCATGTCGAAGCGCGATCAGGACGCGGTGCGTAAGACCTTCTCGGGACTGGCGAAACTCATCTTCCCTGCACGCGACGGTAATCCTAGGGAGCTTGAGGAGCTGCTCCGCTTCGCGATCGAGGGGCGCAAGCGCGTCAAGGATCAGATCATCCGACTCGACGACACGATGGCTGCGTCCGGCTCTCACTTCACGTACATGCTGGGACGCGTGGACCAGGATCGCTATGACGTGTCGCGTGCGTGCATGGTGCCCACCCAGGAGGAGCTGGATTACCCCCAGTACTTCACGTCGCACAGCGATGCTAATGAGCGGGGGACCGGTCAACGGGGTATTGGAGAGGTTTCCGAGAGTCTTTCGAAGTCGGACAACGTTGTCGATGCACGTCGAGACAGTGGGCCAGCCTCGCCCGTCTTTGACCGACGAGCCCTGTTGAAACGCGCGCCATCCCCAGGCGCTACAAGATCGAGCCGAGCATGGGGCATTCCATGCCGGACATCCTGCTCCCGTACCTGTTCGATGCGGCTGAGATTCGAATCCGCGATCCGTACATACGGAAGCCTCACCAAATCCGGAACGTGCACGAGATACTGCTGCAGCTGATTCAGCATGCTGATGCCGCTAGGCTGCCGCGCATTGTTATCGAGACCTGCGCGAGCGATGAGGATGACTATCGCGCGAAGCAGGAAGCGACGTTCGAACAGCTACAGCAGTCGTGGGGACAGTTCGGGATCATCATCGATTGGAGCATCGTTGATTACTTCCACGACCGTAGCATCGTGACCGATACCGGATGGGTGATCGATCTTGGTCGCGGGCTGGACGTCTATGACGCGTACACGCCGCTATCGCAATTCGACCCCCGTTATGCGATCCCGCACCTGCGGCGGACGAAGGAGATCACGATCAACGTGAGCAGGGAGGACCCTGCGAGCACATAGGTGGTCGTCAGACCGAGCTGCCTCTCACGTCAATTGGCGGGTAGCGATTGGCATGTTCCCAATCTGTCCAACGCAGGCACACCGGTGACCGAAGGGGGAGTCGGCGCTATGCTTCGCTGCGAGAGTTGTCGGTATCGGCTTCTTCGACGCGGGGGGAGGGATGCATGTTCTTTGTGGGCTGGGCCGAGCCCGAGGGAGTTGCTGTCCAGGATGGAAGCCAGCTGGGCCAGGCTCCCGTCCTCGAGCAGACGTGGGTTGCGCGCAAGCTGTTCAATGAGGGTATCCAACATCTCCTGGGGATGTTCGGCGATCTGTTGCATCACCTCGTTGACGTCAGCTGCACCAACAATGTCTGACTGGGAGACGAGGCGTGCCTGCTCCATCGCGAAACGCTGGGCTGCAACGGCCGCCATGAGGCGTGCCTGAGCCTCCGCGTTCGACATCTTCTGCCGGTTCGCCTCAATCTGGAGGGGCTCAGGGGTAGCGTGACTGTCGGTCTGTTCGATTGCCTCGAAAGGTTCATCCAAGACGACAATGCCGTCGAGGGTTTCGTTGACCGCGGACTCCTGGTCCCGTTTCTTCCCCCACGGCAAGCGGACCTTCGATAGCGTGCCCTTGATGAACGGGAGTGCTGTCTCCTCCGTCCAGTTCTTGATTCGAGGCGCGGCATACGTGACGCCGGCTATCGCTGCGGCACCGATCAGGAGAATTAGAGCCTCTGCAAGCTGATCGGCTGCATCGTCTCCGGCCTCTGCGTCGTACTCATCCTCCGACTCCCACCGAGTCTCGCTCGACATGAACATCGGCGGTTCGTCGTAGGGGGAGTAAGTGTACTGATCGTCGTCGGAGTTGGGATCGGGGACGAAACGCGCGTGGCCTCGTAGGTTGCCGTCATCGTCGAATAGATTCTGCGACCATCCACCGTCGGATCGGTTGCCCGGCGAGAGGGAATCGTCATCCCAGTAGTACGTGCCTCGTTGCTGCCCCATGGTGGTCCTGACTAGAGATGGTGATTTTTCTGCAACTATATTCTCGTCATGAGAACTTGGCAAGCAGCTGGCGAATGTTGCTTAGTTGGTTTCCTCTTGTTAATTGCTACCAAGACGTGGCCTGAATCGATGCTTTTAGCATGGCGTCTATTTGAACCCTGATCGACGCCCTGCACATCCTCCCGCGCCCGCGCTCATAATCGCACAAATGTGCAGTTATGGTGCGCATCACCGCACGAGTGTGCGCCGCTCCAGCAAACAAGGGGGGTGATCCGTTGTAGTTGCTATCGGATAATATTTGTCTGGACTAATGCTCCCGCCCATACGTCAGACAAATCCGCCCACAACCAGCCCGCGCACACCCCACAACCCCGCCCCGGCCTCGTCCGTCACACTCTCCAAAAGTGAACGCCACCACTCAAAATGCCTTAGGATGGTGGGCGCGCCGACGTACCCCCAACGACGGGGACTACCCGGCACACAGCAGTACCCAACGCAGCAGCAACGCACCAACCGCCAGGCCGCAAGGCCAGCAACGCTCCGAAGCATCGTCGCAGACGAGCAGCCCCGAAGCGCAGCGGGGGAGTGGCACCGCAACCCGGCCAGCCGCACCCCACCGCTTCTCCGCATCGCCGCCGCGCCGCAACCTCAACACCGACGTTGACCACACCCAGAGGAGACTCCGATGAAGCCCCGCCTCGCAGCAACAGCACTCGTCACCCTGTCGGCAAGCGCCCTCGCACTCGGCGCCTGCACGATGGACGGTGGCAGCACGACCACGACCCCGGGCGGCAAGGCCGCCGGAGACGGCAACTACACGATCGCCGTCGTCCCCAAGGACGCCACCAACCCGTGGTTCGTCCGCATGGAAACCGGCGTCAACAAGTACGCCTCCGACACGGGCATGAACGTCTTCCAAAAGGGCCCGGCCGAAACCGACGCCACCATGCAGGCCCAAGTCATCCAGGACCTCATCGCCCAAGGCGTTGACGCCATCTGCGTCGTCCCCGTCGACCCGGGCGCCATTGAGCCCGTCCTCAAGCAGGCCATGGACGCCGGCATCGTCGTCGTCACCCACGAGGGCGCCTCGCAGGAAAACACGATGTACGATATCGAAGCCTTCAACAACACGGAATACGGCGCGTTCATCATGGACAACCTCGCCGAGGCCATGGGTGAAGAAGGCGTCTACACGACGATGGTCGGTCACGTCACCAACGCCTCCCACAACGAGTGGGCGGACGGCGCGGTGGCCCACCAGAAGGAAAGTACCCGAACATGACGCTGCTCGAGGCCCAGCCGCGCGTCGAGTCCCAGGACAACGGTGAAACCGCCTACCAGACCGCCAAGGAAGTCCTCAAGAAGTACCCCGAAGTCAAGGGCATCCTGGGCACCTCCTCCTTCGACGCGCCCGGCACGGCACGCGCGATCGACGAGCTCGGCCTGAAGGGCAAGGTCTTCACCGCCGGCACCGGCATGCCCGCCGCGAACGCCCAGATCCTCAAGGACGGCTCCGTCTCCACCCTGACCCTGTGGGATCCCGCGAACGCCGGCTACGCGATGGCCTCCCTGGCCACGAAGATCCTCAACGGCGAACAGATCGAGGACGGCGTGAACCTGGGCGTCGAAGGCTACGAGAACATGCACTTCTCGTCCGGCTCCACCAAGGTTCTCGAGGGCACCGGCTGGCTCAAGATCACGAAGGACAACGTCGACTCCCTCGGCTTCTGACCCGCTCTCAGGCGACGACCACCTGGGTGCCACGGCCTCGTTCCGCACTCCAATGACGAGGCCGTGGCCGGGCCATCCCCGCGCGCGCAGTGACGCTCACGCACGAACCAACCTCCATGAGCTGACGGCACCCGCGCGAGGGGCGGCCCCGGGGCGGTGGCATGCGTCGGAAAGGACACCACATGGACACCCCAGTGCTGGCGGTACGACACGTCAGCAAATCGTTTGCGGGCGTGCGAGCCCTGGTCGACATCGACCTGGAGATCGCGCCCGGAGAAATCCACTGCCTGGCCGGAGAAAACGGGTCGGGCAAGTCCACGCTCATCAAGGTCATTTCGGGCGTGCACACCCCCGAACACGGGACGGTCTCGATCGGGGGCCGTGACTTTACGCGCCTGACGCCGGCCGCCGCCATTGACGCAGGCGTGCGCGTCATCTACCAGGATTTCTCGATCTTCCCGAACCTCTCCGTCATGGAGAACATCGCGCTGGGCAGTGAAGTGGCCGCCGGGCGTCGCCTGGTCAACCGCTCCCGCATGCGCGAGGTCGCGCGCGAGGCCGTGGCGAAGATCGGCTTCGACGTGGACCTGGACGAGCTGGTCGGGAACCTGTCCGTGGCCGACAAGCAGCTGGTGGCCATCAGCCGCGCGCTCATGGGCGACGCGAAGCTCATCATCATGGACGAGCCGACGACCGCCCTCACCAAGAAGGAAGTGAGCGCCCTCTTCGACATCGTCCGCGACCTGCAGTCGCGTGGCATCGCGATCCTCTTCGTGTCCCACAAGCTCGAGGAGGTCTTCGAGATCGCGCAGCGCTTCACGGTCCTGCGCTCCGGCCACAAGGTCATCACCTGCCCGAAGGAGGACCTCGACCGCGCGAAGTTCGCCCGCTACATGACGGGGCGCGACTTTGCGGAGGAGCGCTACCAGCCGGGCACCATTGACGAGGCCCCGGTCCTCCAGGTGGAGGGGGCGACGGTGGGCGGTGCCTTCGCCGACGCATCCCTGAGCGTGCGCCCCGGCGAAATCCTGGGCATCACGGGCCTGCTGGGCTCGGGCCGCACCGAGCTGGCCCTCTCCCTGTTCGGGATGCTCCCCCTGGATTCGGGGACCATCCGCGTCACAGGCAAGGACGTCAAGCTGCGCGGCGTACGCGACGCGATCGCGGCCGGCATCGCCTACGTGCCCGAAGACCGCCTCACGGAAGGCCTGTTCCTGTCCCGCTCGATCGGCGAGAACATCACGGTCTCCGAGATGGAGAACTTCACGAAGGCCCTCGGCTTCATCGACAAGAAAGCCATCCGCGACGAAGAGAAGAAGTGGGTCAAGCGCCTCGAGGTCGTCACCCCCGACCCCGCCAACGCCGTCAACACCCTCTCGGGCGGCAACCAGCAGAAGGTCGTCCTGGCCAAATGGCTGGCCACCAATCCATCCGTCCTCATCCTTAACGGCCCCACCGTCGGCGTCGACATCGGCTCCAAGTTCACGATCCACTCGATCCTGCGCGAACTCGCCTCCCAAGGCATGGGAGTCATCATCATCTCCGACGACATCGCCGAAGTACTCACCAACTGCTCGACCATCGCCATCATGCGCGCCGGACACCTGAGCGACCCCATCAGCCCCGACACCCTCACCGAGGCCGAGCTGACCCGGCTCCTGTCCGAGGACCGCGCCCCGGCCTCGTCGATTGAAGGGGGAGAAAACTAATGCCCCGACTCCTCACGAAAGTCCTGCGCGCCAACGAATTCTGGGTCTTCCTGGTCATCTTCGCGCTCACCCTCGTCATCCAGGCCCGCTCCGGACAGTTCTACACCCCGAACAACCTGGTCGACCTGGCGGGCGCCATGGTGGTCCCCGGACTCTTCGCCGTCGCCGCGCACCTCGTCCTGGTCTCCGGCGGGATCGACGTGTCCTTCCCGGCGCTGGCCTCCCTCGCGGTCTACGTGACCACGCGGGTGCTCGTCGACAACGGGTGGAACGGCTCGATCATCGTCCCCTTCCTGATGGCCGCGGCCCTCGGCGCGATCCTGGGCGCCTTCAACGGCATCTTCACCTCCAGGCTCACCGTCCCCACGCTGATCATCACCCTGGGCACCGCCAACGTCTTCAACGGCGTCATGCAAGGCGCGCTCAAATCCGTGCAGATCAACACGATCCCCGAGTCCATGCGCTCCTTCGGATCCGCGTCCCTGTTCGTCGCACGCAACGAAACTCCGGGCTGCAATCCTCTATGCCGGTGTCCTTCCTGATCCTCGTCGCGGTCGTCGCCTTCGCATTCGTTCTCACCCGCTACACGATGTTCGGACGCTCCCTCTTCGCCATCGGCGGCGACGAAAGCGCGGCCGCCCGCGTCGGATTCAAAGTGCGCGCCACCAAGTTCTGGCTCTACGTCATCGTCGGCATCATCGCCGCCCTGGCCGGCATGGTTCGCACCTGCTCCATGGGGCAGATGCACCCGACCAACCTGCTCGGCATGGAAATGATGGTCATCGCTGCCGTCGTCCTGGGAGGCACCGCGATCACCGGCGGCAAGGGCTCACTGACCGGCGTCATGCTCGGCACGCTCCTCATCGTCATCGTCCAAAACTCCATGATCCTCATGGGCATCGAGACGTTCTGGCAGGGCTTCGCCCTGGGCCTGCTCATCATCGTCGGAACCGGCGTCTCCGCGCTCCAGGTCATGCGCGGCCGCCGCAACGCAGCATAGGAGGACCACATGTCAACGCTCCTCGCATCCCCGCGCCTCGCTTTCCTCAAGAAGGACAGCTACATGACGCGCCTGGCCATCGTCTTCCTGCTCCTGCTCATCTTCTTCGCCGCCGTGCGCCCCGGCCCCTTCTTCGCCGTACGCACCTGGCAGTCGATGGCCGTCCAATTCCCCGAATTCGGCCTCATGAGCCTGGGCGTCATGTTCACCATGTTCACCGCTCGGCATCGACCTGTCCGTCGTCGCCATCGCGAACGTCACCGGCATCTGCGCCGCCCTCACGCTGCGCGCCACCCTCACGGGGGCCTCGGCCACCTCGTCCTTCGGCCTGGCCGTCCTCATTGCCCTGGGCGTCGCACTGGGGGTTGGGGTCCTGTGTGGGACTCATCAACGGCATACTCGTCGCGATCCTCAAAATCCCGCCGATCCTCGCCACCCTCGGCACCCTCGAACTCTTCGGCGGCGTCGCCCTGGTCCTCACCGAAGGCAAACCCGTCTCCGGCATACCCCCAGCGTTCGGCAACGTGTTCACCGCGAAGGTGGTTGGCCTCGTCCCCATGCCCCTCGTCGTGTTCATGGCGTGCGCGGCGCTCGCCGGGTTCATCGTCGCGTGCACGAGCTTCGGGAAAAACATCCTCATGCTCGGCACGAACGAGACGGCGGCGCGCTTCTCCGGCCTGAAAGTCACGAGCCTGCTGATCCGCACGTACGTGTTCTCCGGCGTCATGGGGGCGATGGCCGGGCTGGTCATGCTCGCGAATTACAACTCCGCGAAGGCCGACTACGGCGCCTCCTACACGCTGCTCACCGTCCTCATCGTCGTCCTCGGCGGAGTCAACCCCAACGGCGGCTCCGGGCGCCTGAGCGGCGTCCTCCTGTCCATCCTCACGCTCCAGGTCCTCTCCTCCGGCCTGAACATGTTCCCCAACATCTCCAACTTCTACCGACCCCTCATCTGGGGAGGCGTGCTGCTGCTTGTCATCTGCATGAACGAGGGCCTCTTCTCCTTCGCCTCCCTGCGCAGACTCAAGAAAGGACACGCGCATGCTGACAGTTAAAGACAAGCACGTCGTCGTCGGCGCCGACTTCGCCGGGTTCCCCCTCAAGGAAGCCGTCAAAGCGGCTCTTCGCATTTAAGGGTGTAGGAGGTGTTGGAATCCCCCGGAGTGGAGGAGGCAGCGTAGGCGGTAGTTTCGGTGGTTGATGAATCCTTGGGCGATGCCGCGGAGGTGTTCGAGGCGTCCGTTGATGGCTTCGGTGGGGCCGTTGCTGGTGTGGGGGTGGTCGAAGTAGGCCAGGATGTCCCCGGCTCTGCGTTTGAAGGTTCTGCCCATGCGGGCTAGTTCGATGCATGTGTGTGGCAAGTCCGGGCGGGTGAGTGTCGTGATGAGCTGGTGGAGGGTGTTTTTGCCGCGCCTGGGGTCACGATCACGGTAGGCCGCTAGGAGGTCCTGGTAGATTCTCCAGGTGGTGTGCACGTCAGCGTGGTCGGGGCAGGCGAATAAGGCATCCAAGCGCGCTTGGGATGTGTCGGTGAGGATGTCAGTGCCGGTCAGGAGCGTTTTGCGGGCCGCGTACAAGGGGTCGCCCTTGCGGCCGCGATGCCCCAGGGTTTCTTGCTGGACGCGCTGGCGGCACTGCTCTAGGGCGTCGATAGCGATATGAACAACGTGGAAGGGATCCATCACCGCTACCGCCCCTGGAAGCTGGCTGGCTGCTGCGCTTTTGTAGCCACTGAACCCATCCATCGCGACGATCTCGATGGTGTCCTTCCATTCTTGGGGGCGCGCGGCCAGCCAGGAAGACAAGACGCGTTTGGAGCGGCCTTGCACCACGTCCAGGAGGCGGGCCGGTCCCGTATGGTCGCGTACAGGGGTCAAGTCCACGATCACCGTGGCGTACTTGTCCCCACCCCGATGACGCCACACGTGCTCATCAACCCCAATGACGCGCACGCCTTCAAAGCGAGTCGAATCCGCCAGCAGGAGTTCTTCCCCATAGGCCAGTATCGCCTCGTTGGCGGTATGCCAGGCTACCGCCAGGTGAGCGGCGATCCGGTTCATGGACATATTGTCAGCGATCAAGCACACAAGTCCCCAGCGCAAGGCCCCAAAGGAGAGTTTGGCGCGTGGGGGAGCCGCCTGGCTGATGTCATCACACCAGGAACGAGAACACGCGCGACAGTGGTAACGTCTCACATACACCGCCAGCGTTGTGGGCTGATGCCCCCGCGGTTCGTGCGCTAAGCGCCGGGTACGTGACCCCAGCGAATACCCCGGGCGCCCACACCCTGGACACAGCCGAGCAGGATGAGCCGCACGGCACTTCAGGACAAACCCACCCCCCTGGCAGCGCATCCCCACAGCCACCAAGCCCAGCTCCTCCAACCCGCAATAGGCCGTCATATCCGGAGCAGAAAAGGTAGCATGAGACATGTCGGGGCCTCCCAGCGTTTGAAGTGTCGCAACCTCAATCATCGGGCAGGCCCCGACCCCATGCCAACACCACCCCCACACCCCAAAATGCGAAGAGCCGTCAAAGCCCACCTCGAAGAACGCGGCTGGACCGTCACCGACCTGACGCCCGACGCCGACACCGCGCCCATGTACCACCGCGTCGGCTTCGCGCTCGGCGCGCAGATCGCCGAAGGCGCCTTCGAGCGGGCGTTGGCCTTCTGCGGCACCGGCATGGGTATCCACATCGCCGCCTCCAAGTGCCCCCACGTGCACGCCGCCGTGTGCGAATCCGTGCCCGCCGCGCGCCGCTGCGCCGCCGCCAACAACGCGAACCTGCTCGCCATGGGCGCCTTCTACGTCGCCCCGCGCACCGCGATGGCCATGGCGGACGCGTTCCTCGAGTCCGCCCTCGGGTCCGGGTACGAGGCCTGGGCTGGCTTCTACGAGTACCACCGCATCGGGTACGACGAGTGCGAGAACTTCGACTACGAGGCCTACAAGGCCAACGGCTTTGAGGTCGTCGACCAGGGGTTCGCTGTCTTGGCGGAGCAGCCCAAGGGGTTGGCGTACTGAGGTTGTGAGCGCTGAACCAGCCCCGGCCTCGTCGAAACGAACGGCGCGTCACGACGAGGCCGGGGATTCCCGGGCTACGACTATGCGTGAGAGAGTATACGCCTGGCCAGCCCCGGCCTCGTGGCGGGCAAAACGCGCCCGCCCCGAAAAGTCGCACGTAATTTATTTTGGTCAGTTTTTGATGTGCCGAGAAAACGTTGGAATTGCAACGACCCGATTTCAAAGTTTGAAGGATTGTTTGGGGAATTACGTGCGACATTTGTGGGGAACCATGCGGGTGAGAGTGGGAGGCGGTAGGTGTGCGGGCGCGTCGGGCTGCGGGTGCGTGGTGTGCCGAGGCTGGTGCGTGTCCTGCAGGGCCTGGCCGGGCTGAGCACTCAGGCAATGCCGAGGCTGGGGGCTCGGCCACGTCCTTATTCGTGTGATTGTTTTTCGAGAGCGTCGAACCAGGCGGTGAAGAGACGCATCGCAGCATCTGCAAGGTCGTCGATCTCAGAGATTGGTTTGGGGTTTGCTCGAACACCTCCGCGGCATCGCCCAAGGATTCATCAACCACCGAAACTACCGCCTACGCTGCCTCCTCCACTCCGGGGGATTCCAACACCTCCTACACCCTTAAATGCGAAGAGCCGGTAAAGTCCGTGATCCACACGCGGTCCAGGGCGCCTTGGTCCCACTGGCGGGCGCAGTGATCCTCATGGGCCACCGGATCCCGCCCGCCGCGCCTGGACGGGCGTGGGTGCGTATTCAGGCCTGTCAGGCCCTGGCGGCGCATCGACGCGGCGACCGCCCGCACACCCACATCCACGCCCGCGCGCGCCAGAGCATGGCGGATGCGAGGAGGCCCATAGGTGCCGCCCGACACCTCGTGTTCCCAGGCCACCGCCTCATCCAAACGCCGACGCGCCGATGCGCGCTTGCCCCGCTGGGGTGCACGGTTTTTCCACGCGTAATAGCCCGCGCGTGTGACCCCTAAAACCTTGGCCATCAAGGTGATTGAGCAGGAAGCCCTTGGGTGCGTCCATCAGTTCAAAGCGCTGGTGTTTTGGTGCCCAGAGGCGAAGAAGGCGTTGGCTTTTCCCAAGAACTCGTTCTCCTTCTCCAGCTGGCGCACCCGCCGGCGCAATGCCGTGATCTCAGCTTCCATCTCGCGTGGATCAGGACGCCCCTGCGCGGCGGCTTGGCGCCGCTCGCGCTCGAGTTTGACCCACCGGCCCACCACCGATTCACCCAGCCCTCAATCCCGAGCCACAGACGCGATCGAAGACCCTGTATCCAACACCAGGCACGCAACATCACGACGATACTCCGGCGTAAAACGACGACGAGAACCCATAACAGGCACCTCACTCTCCGCAGGCACACACACCCGCTTAACGAAGTGTCAACAACACCAGCCTAAGCCCAGTCCCGAATGCTGAGGAGCTACTACAACAATCCAGTTTCGCTATTGCAGCGATTCAAGGCGATCTCTGAGAGTGTTGGTGCAAGCGACGGAGGAACCGCAAAGGACAAGTTCTTTGCAGAAATTGATGGCCCATTGGATGACAGATACGTTGGCCTTCTCGCAGACGGTTTCAATGGGGCATACGGCTACTCGGGCGTTGAGCCTAGCGAAGAAACCAAGAGGGCAGCATGTCAAGCTCTAGCTGAATTCATCCACTGAGTTTGTCATCTGCTTCGTGGCTGGGGCCAGGCGTAAGATACCTGGCCCCAGCCACTGCGGAATAAAGTGCCCAAGCACCCACGAAGAAGACCAGGTTTTCCTGCCAGTCCCCGACGAAGATCTCGTGTGTGCGAGTACTGTAATAGAACGAGTTCGTGACAACAAGTAGTAATGCTGCTGCCCCGCTTGACAAGAGTCGTATCCACAGTGCCTTCACTCGCGGTTGCGGCCATCGTCGTGGCGGGTCAACTATCAAAAGAACCAGGCTGGCGAGGAAGGTTCCATAAAGCGGAAGAACCATCAAAAGAGTGCCAGCTGCGGAGAGTCCCGCGGCGGGGATATAGAAAATCCCGAAGCAGATTCCTATCCATGTCGTGTAGGTACGGATCGCGTCCCTGATCGTGTGAGCAGGTGTGCCAAATCGGGCTGAGCTGCTCATGAGCATGTGTCCTGCTACTACCGTGAAGACAATCCAACCGAGACCGAAAGATAGGAGCGTCTCACTCCAGTGTTGAGATCCATAGTGGGTGGAAGCAACTGCATCAAACGCGATGAGCATGGTGGCTGCAAATCCTGCACCCAATACTCGGATCAGTAATGCTCGCCAGAGCGGTGGCTCCCATGTTGATGGCCGATCAATGACAAAAAGTAGCAGCCCGGCGAAAGGTGCAAGCCACAATGGAGTGTTCACCGGGGCGACTTCAGCAGTGAAGAGCAGAGAACCGGGCACTATCGCGAAGCCGAGGATGAGCCCTACCCAATACACGTAGGTCCGAACGAATAGTTTTAAAGACTCAACCACTCACACCTCCCATGGACTTCAGTACCGATATCATGACGATTTTACGTCGGGGAGGCGACCCATGGTCAAAGATGGCACCAACAGGGGCGGACGCCGCGTGCGCACAGGCCCCGGCCTGCCAGACCTACCTACCCATAGACGAGCACACCGAAATTCATGTGAATCCGTCGGGTCGGTTCGTTGAGGGCGGGCCGCGAGCCGATACCGGGCTGACGGGCCGGAAGCTCATGGTCGACACCTACGGCGGGCTCGGGTCTCATGGTGGGGGCGCGTTCTCCGGCAAGGACCCATCCAAGGTCGACCGGTCAGCGGCCTACATGGCTCGCCTGATCGCTCGTACGATCGTTGACGCCGGGCTGGCCGCTCGCGTGAGTGGAGGGGTGCGGTTCCCGGTTGGGAGCCCCCACCGGTGTGACGGGGGTGGCCGGGGGTTCCTGGCCACGACTATGCGTGAGAGTATCCGCCTGGCCAGCCCCGGCCTCGTGGCGGGCAAAACGCGCACGCCCCTAAAATGTCGCACGTAATTTCCCTTGGTCAGTTTTCGATATGCCCTGAAAACGTTGGAATTGCAACGACCTAATTTCAAAGTTTGAAGGACGGTTTGGGGAATTACGTGCGACATTTGTGGGGAATCATGCGGGTGTGCGGCGATCTCGCGGGCCGGGGGCAACCGTTCCTCCTCGAAAACTCGCACGTAATTTATCTTGGTTAGTTTTCGACATGCCCTGAAAACGTTGGAATTGCAACGACCCAATTTCAAAGTTTGAAAGACGTGTCGGGGAATTACGTGCGACATTTGTGGGGAACCATGCGGGTGTGCGGCGATCTCGCGGGCGGGCAGGCTCCGCGTCGGCGGGAAAACGGGTCTCGTCGGTTGACAAAGCAGGCCCCGCGTCCGTAGGGACGCGGGGCCTCGCGCGCAGCAGGGAAGCGGCTACACCCCGTAGCGCCTCGAGAAGTCGTGCTCGAACTGCTCCAGGGAGATTCCCCGCGTCTCGGGCACGATGAACAGGTAGAAGCACAGGGCAACGACGTTGATGACGCCGAAGGTCAGGTAGGTCCATGTGGCGCCCAGATGGCCGATCATGATGGGGAACAGCCATGTGACGATGGCGTTCATGATCCAGCCGCAGCCCACGGCAAAACCCTGGGCGACGCCACGGATGCGCGCGGGGAAGATCTCGGAGACGAGCACCCAGTTGACGGTGCCGGACTGCTTGGCGAACACAAACAGGGACACGAGGACGAGGACCAGCCACGGCAAATAAGAAGGAATGTCGGGCGAAATGCTCCCGTCGGCCAGCGTGTAGGGGCCGATGCCGAGTCCGAAGATGAGGGCGAGGGCGAACAGGGACAGGGTCACCCCGGTCTCCTGGTAGATGCCCACGTGGCGGCGAGCAAGCTTCGACACCAGGTACAGGCCAAATCCCGCGCCGATGCACGCGACGGCACCCGTAATGACGTTGAGGGTGATGGAGTCGGCGGAGCTGAAGCCGGCGGCCGCCAGGATCTTGGGCAGGTAATACATGGCGGTGTTGATGCCGGTCAGTTGGTCGAAACACGCCAGGCCGATGCCGATGAACAGGAGCCTCCGGGTCCACGCGACTGACGCAGTGCGCCGCAGTGTCCAGTGCCCCTGGCTGGCTTCTGCGGCGTGCAGGGCCACAATCTCGCTGATCTCGGCGGCCACGTCGTCGCGGTGGGGATCGCGGATCCGCTTGAGGGCACCCACGGCCTCGTAATAACGAGCCTTGGACGCGTACCAGCGCCCCGACTCGGGCATGAGGCGCATCCCGATCCACAGCGCGACCGCGGGGATCGTGGCCAGGACGAGCATCCACCGCCACGCGGACCCGTCGCCGTCCGTGACGACGGCGGTCACGACGCGCGAGGCCTCGTCCCACGAGTACCACTGCCCGGGCGTGAGCGTGCCCGACGGGTCGGCGCTCACGAGGACGCGCGGCCCGCCGTGCGCGTGGGAGAGCGCCGCGTTCATCGAGTAGGCGAGGAGCTGGCCGAACACGATCATGAACTGGTCGAGGGCCACTAGGGCGCCGCGCATGCGGGTCGGCGCGGACTCGGACAGGTAGATCGGCACGGTCGCCGAGGCGCCCCCGACCGCCAGGCCGAGAACGAAACGGAACAGGTACAGCACCCAGATGTTCGGCGCGACAGTGCACCCGAGCGTGCCGACGATGAAGACGAGCGCGAGCAGCAGGATGTTGTGCCGTCGCCCGTTGCGGTCCGACAGGCGCCCGGCGCCGATCGCCCCGATCGCGGCGCCGATGGCGAGGATGCCGCCGACCAGGCCCTCCTCGAACTCGTTGATCCCGAGCCCGCCGGCCACGCTCGGCATGTACATGTACGGCAGGGCGCCCGCGATGACGCCCGTGTCGTAGCCGAAGAGGAGCGATCCGAAGGTCGCGATGGCGGCGAGGAGTTTCACGGAGCGCGCCGGGCCCGAGGCCGGGGTCTCCTCCGTGAGTACGCGCAATTCTTGGTCGGTGGGGGCGCCGATCGCCCCAGGTCGGGTGCTCATAGACTCCATTGTGCGCCAGCGCACGAGGTTGCGCCCGCGAGTCTTACAATCAGGATTTTCCCAGGAAAGTCATAAGGCACAAATGAAGCGTTCATAGGTTCTTCATAGGGTCGGGTGAGGAAATGGGTTCAACGACGAAAGGAACCCTCATGACCGCCCTGATTCTCATCGCCATTGACCTGGTTGCTATGGCCGCCCTCGTGTTCGGCCTGTACTTCCCTCGGCACCGCCGCGCTGACCTGGTCGCAGCCTTCCTCGGTGTGAATGTCGGCGTCCTCGCCGTCACGATCATCCTTGCGAACTCGACCGTGAGTGCGGGCCTGGGCCTCGGCCTCTTTGGTGTTCTCTCGATCATCCGACTGCGTTCGGATCAGATCTCGCAGACGGAAATCGCCTACTACTTCGCCTCGCTGGCTCTCGGCTGCTGACGGGCATGTCCTCGGCGGTGACCCCGCTGCTGGGTGGCCTCATCGCCCTGATCCTCGTGGCCTTGGCCTTCGGTGACTCGAAGCTGATTTTCGGCCGCTACACCTCGCAGACCGTCCAGCTGGACCGCGCGATCGCGGACCCCGCCGAGCTGAAGGCGGCCCTCGAGCAGCGCCTCGGCGCGTCCGTCGCCTCGGTCAACGTCGTCAAGCTCGACCTCGTGAACGACCTGACTCTCGTGGACGTTCGCTCGAAGGTCGCCTGACCCGCCAGCCGGATACGCCGGCCCACCCGCCGACTCGCCACCCCGCAGACCGCCACCACTAAGGACACGACTCATGAACGCCAGCTTGAACACTATCCTCGCCGACCTCGACGCAATCAGCCTCGACGAACTGAATGAGCGCGCCGCGATGCTCACCCGTGTGGACCGCAAGTACGCACTCGACGCGACCCAGGCCTCGGCGATCCTGAGCCGCCTCCCCGCGGAGACGAAGGTTCTCCAGATCGCCGGCCAGGTCTCCCAGGGCTACGCATCCACCTACTACGACACGCCCGACATGGACTCGTACCTGCTGACCGCGCTCAAGCGCCGCCGCCGCTTCAAGGTCCGCGCCCGCACCTACCTGTCCACCGGCGCCTCCTTCCTGGAGGTCAAGACCCGCGGCCCGCGCGGCCTGACCGTCAAGAAGCGCATGCCGATCTCTTGGGACGAGGCCGGGGCGCCTCTCGCGGGTGAGCGCCGGCAGTGGGTGGTCGGCAAGGTCGAGAAGACGGGATACGGCCACCTGGTCCCTGCCCTTGAGCCGGTGCTCGCAGGATCCTACGAGCGCAACACCCTGCTCCTGCCCGACGGAGCGGGCCGCGCGACGGTGGACACGAAGCTGACGTGGCGCTCGCTGCGCACGGACGGCACCGAGGTTGCTCGCCCCGACCTGGTCATCATCGAAACGAAGTCGGGTGCGACCCCATCCGTGGTGGACCACCTCCTGTGGGAGGGTGGCGTGCGACCCGTCAAGATCTCCAAGTACGGGACCGCGATGGCCGCCATGCACCACCTGCCCGCGAACAAGTGGCACCGCACGCTGGATCGCTATTTTCACGAATACGTGGAGGCCCCCGAGCTCGCGCGCGAGGCGCCCCTCGCGATGGCCGCCTGAGCGACGTCATACCGGCGCGCAGTCGTCGAAATCGCGCGACACGTAAGCGCTGAGCATAAGAAACATAAGCCTTAATTGCATGAAAGAGACATACACATGAAAGCCCTTCAGAAAATCTGGACCCCCGCCCGGATGATCGGCGCGATCGCCCTCGTCGGAACGTTGGCGCTGGGCGCTTGCGGCGCCTCGGGCGCTGTGTCCTCCGGTGGTGGCGCGACGAGCGCGACCACTGCCGTCGCTGCCGCCGGCACCAACGGCGACACGACCGCGCCGCCCACCGCGGCCGACGCCCTGGCCTCGAACGCGAAGGCCTCCCACGTGGAGGACAGCGACTGGAAGGCCTCGGACGCCGTCGACGTGACGCTCAACGGCACGACCGCGACCTCCTCGTCCGACGCTGTGTCCGTAAGCGACGGCGTGCTGACCATCTCCAAGGCCGGCGTCTACAAGCTCAGCGGTTCCTTCACCGGCAAGGTCGTCGTGGCCGCCGGAACTGAGGACAGGGTCATCCTGATTCTCGACAACGCCACCATCACCTCGTCTGCGGGCGCCGCGATCGAGGCGTCCAGCGGTGACGACCTCGTCGTGTCCCTCGAGGGCACATCGACGATCACCGACGGCACCTACACCGGCACGGAGGACGCGAACGCCGCGATCTACGCCGACATGGATCTGACGATCACGGGGTCGGGCACGCTCACCGTGACCTCCGGCGCGTCGGACGCGATCACCTCCCAAGGACGACCTGTACGTCCTGAGCGGCACGATCAACGCCACGGCCTCGGATGACGGCCTGCGCGGCAAGGACTCCCTGACCGTCGCCGGCGGCACCGTCACCGTGAACTCCGGCGGCGATGCCCTCAAGTCCGACCAGGACAACGACGACACCAAGGGCTACGTGTCCATTGTGGACGGAACCGTCACCCTGACCTCGGGCGGCGACGGCATCGACGCGTCCACCGACGCGATCGTCACCGGAGGCACCCTGTCGATCGCCTCGGGCGGCGGCGCCTCGGCCGGCAAGCCCTCCACGGGCTCGACCAAGGGCATCAAGGCTCAGACCTACATCATCGTCGACGGCGGCACGACCACCATCGACGCCGGGGATGACGCCATCCACTCCAATGGCGCCCTGCGCTTGAGCTCCGGCACGATCACCGCCGCCTCCGGCGACCATGGCATGCACACCGAGGTCGCGGCCGTCCTGGACGGCGCGAGCGTGACCGTCACTCAGTCGAACGAGCCCTCGAGGGTGGCCTCATCACGATCTCCGACGGCACGGTCGACCTGACGTCGAGCGACGACGGCATCAACGCCTCGGGCTCGATCACCGTCGAGGCCGGCCTGGCGGCGACCGCCGAGTCCAGCTCCGATTCAAAGGCCTCTGACACCGCTACGACTACCGACACCACCACGACTACCGACCCGATGGGCCCCGGCGGCGTGGGGCCCGGAGGTCCGGGCGGCGGCATGGGTGACGGCGGCGGCTCGATGGAAGACACCGGCGAGCAGCTCACCATCACCGGCGGCACCCTGACCGTCAACGCGAACGGCGACGGCCTCGACTCCAACGGTTCGCTGACCATCAGCGGCGGCATGACGACCGTCTACGGCCCGGCGTCCGGCGCGAACGGTGCCCTGGACAGTAACGGCACCATGAGCATCACGGGCGGCACGGTCATCGCCTTCGCTACCAACGAGATGGTGGAGACGCCAACCACGACCGACGGCCAGGGCTGGGTCTCGGCCTCCGCGACCGGCTCCGCCGGATCCACCGTGACGATTAGCGACTCCTCCGGCTCCGTCCTGGGCACTACACCTCGCCCAAGGCCTTCGGAAACGTCATCTACTCGACCTCCGGCATGACCAACGGCTCCACCTACACGGTGAGCGTCGACGGCACCGCCACAGAGGCGACCGCCGGCCAGGGCGGCATGGGGATGGGCGGACAGCCCCCGGCGGGTGGCCCGGGCGGCCAGCCCCCGGCGGGTGGCCCGGGTCAGGGCGGTCAGCCCCCGGCTGATGGCCAGGCCCCGACCGCTCCCCAGAACTGACCGCTCCTGCGGTCGGCGGTTCCCGCGAACGGCGGCCAGACTCGACGGGCGGTCGGAGCTGGCAGCCGGTGAGGCACCGGCCTGACGGCCGGACCTGACAATCGCAGGAACGGCACCAGTCAGTGGACACTAACACCCTCCAACAACTGCGCCCCGCGTGTTCGTCAACACGCGGGGCACAGTCGCATCCGCGGGATACGCCCACCCGACGAGGCCACCCACGAGCGGGAGGCAGCCACGGCCTCGTCGATGGGAGGGAACGCAGCACGCGTCTGTGGCTGCGCCTAGCGTGCTGAGAATTTCTTCATCTCTTCCTTGTTGAGGTCGAGGCTGGGGTCGGGTTCGAAGCAGAAGGTGATGAACCGGTGGTCGTACTCGCGGGCGCCAGGCGTGATAGCGAGCAGGGTAAAGGTACCGACACTGTCGACGACGGCAGATTTGCCGATGGTGAGATCTGCATTGACCCACGAGTAAGGCCCTTGCCCATTTCCACCTTTGAGAGACGTGCGCTCCTGGTTCCGGTCATCTGGCGAAGAGTAGAAATAGTACGCCGGGTCGGTGTTTGCGGCGCGCGGACGCACGAGAGCCTCCTCCTGAGCCTTGAGGAGATATCCGGCGCATCCGTCCGTTGCGGTCGGTGTGCTGGTTGACGTGCTGGTCGGCGTGGGATCCGCCTGATGCGTGGTGGGCGCGCAGGCGGCGAGGAGTAGGGACAGACCGACGCAAGTTGCCGTGACGGTGTACAGGGGCTGGCGGAGCGTGTGTGTCATGGGTTAGATCGTGTCGGAGACTTCGAAGTCTGGGTCGGGTTCGAAGCAGAAGGTGGCCGAGCCGTGGCCGTAGACGGCCTGTGCGGTGGTGATGTCGAGGAGGGTGAATGTGCCGATGGTTGGAACGTGCTTCGGCTCGCCGACATAGAGGCTGTCGTCGATCCAGCCGGGGTAGCCCTCGGGCCACCCGCCGATGATCGAGGCGTACATGGCGCCGTTCTCGATACCGACCTTGGAGATGATGAAGGTCGGCTCGTTCGGGTTCTTTCCGGGGGCGAATTGTGCGGCTTCGCCGACGGTGGTGATGTATCCGTTGCACTCTGGCATGGGTGTGCTCCTCGTGGGTGACGGCGCGGGCGTTGGCGTGGGCCCGGGCGTGGGGGAGGAGGACGTGGGCGTGGGTGTGGGGCGCGCGAAGGGGTGGTGGGCGCGCAGGCGCCGAGGAGCAGGGACAGACCGACGCAAGTTGCCGCGACGGTGTACAGGGGCTGGCGGAGCGTGTGTGTCATGTGTGTCATGGGTTAGATCGTGCGGGAGACTTCGAAGTCTGGGTCGGATTCGAAGCAGAAGGTGGCCGAGCCGTGGCCGTAGACGGCCTGTGCGGTGGTGATGTCGAGGAGGGTGAATGTGCCGATGGTTGGGACGTGCTTCGGCTCGCCGACATAGAGAACGTCGTCGATCCAGCCGGGGTAGCCGTCGGCCCACCCGCCTAGGAGCTCGGCGTACATGAGGCCGTCTTTGATTCCGACATCGGTGATGATGAAGGAAGGGTCGCTCCGTCTCTTTCCGGGGGCGAATTGTGCGGTTTCGTCGACGGTGGTGATGTATCCGTTGCACTCTGGCATGGGTGTGCTCCTCGTGGGTGACGGCGCGGGCGTTGGGCTCGCGGTGGTGATGGTTGGTGAGGGAGTCGGATCTGGCGTGTGGGGTGTCGGGAGGCAGGCTGCGAGTAGGATTCCAGCCACGAAACATGTGGACGCGATGGAACGAACGAATGGTGGAATACTGCCCATGGCTTATAGACTTCCGATCACCGTACTGCCATAATGGGCTTCGTAGTCTTCCCAGGAGAGTGTGAAGGTAGCGGGCGCATTTCCATCTGACGAGTAGTTCATACCGTGTGGATTACACAGGGTCACCCCGTTCGCGTCAGCAGAAACCACAGTGTATGAGTGGTGTTCGACGAGCCTGATTTCAGTGTCCTTCCCATCGACTGTAGCGTAAACTGAGGCCGCTTCCTTGGTGCCGGCAACTATGGGCTGGTGTTGTTGCGAAGCCAGGAGGATCTTTGCACGTTCGGCATCGGTATAGCCGCCTGCGGCTTGGTCTATGGGCAGCTCAACAGTCGATTTCCCTGTGAAAACGGAGAAAACCTCGGTCGAATAACCATAGTCTATGCCTGGGGGATTGTTGTCAAAACTGTTCGAGCCCCCAGGGTGGCTTTGTCCCCACGCGGCTTCGAGGATGGAGTAGGCGCCCACGTGCCCCCATTGGGTGGCGCCGTTAATGTACTTGCTGTGCACGAAGACCTCGTTCGCCGGTGAGGTGTCGGGGTGAGCGGGGTCGGCTGGGAGTCGAACGAGGTAGCCATCCACGTTGCCGTGCTCGTCGTAGTGGGGCTGAATCATGGAGGCGAGCTTTCTTTGCCCCTCCGGTGTCTGGGCCAGGGCGGCCATGGGAGCCAGGAAGTAGCAGTCGCTGATCTGCCCCTGCTTCATTCCCTCCCAGTTGAACGTCCCGTTCTCGAGTGCGTCAAGGTCCTCCTGGATATGGGCAATATCATTCTGCGACAGCTGCTTCATTTGTCCGGCGGCCGTGGCCGTCCCATTGTAAATTTGCACGGGTTCGATGTGTACGATGCGCGCGAGGTCCTGCGCGCACGTGTCGGCGGCCAGCTTGACGGACTCGATTCGAATGTGCGCCGCAGAAACGAGGGTGTTGGCTGCGGGCACGTATTTCGCTCTGGCCAGCAGGGGGACAGGAGCATTGTCCACCTTTTTGTCGAGCTTTGACGCTTGATAGCGCAGGTTCTCGATGTAGCTCTGCCCCGCGCGTACCTCCTCCGCGTAGACGCTGATAGCCGAGGATGCCGTCGTGCAATCACCCCCCAAGTTGATGTACCGGTTCCTCTGGCGCTTGAGTGATTTGCCGAAGTCGTCGCTTGCACTACCTGACCACTCGGGTGCCAGGTGCGCCGAGGACATCACGTCGTCGGCGAGGCCGTCGCAGTGGTTGCCGTAGGTATCCCACTCGGCGGCGAGCGAGGTGAGAGAATCGGCGTTTCCGGGGACGTCGTTGATCAGTGACTCAAAGTATCCGGTCACAATAGCTCCCTTACAGTGGCTGGTTGAGGTCCGAGCGGAACAATGCGGCCCACTGCTCATCGTTCTGCTGGCTCTGCTTTGCCGTATCGTGTAGCGCCGCATCGGTCGACGCATGCCAAGTCTCGATAGTCGTGCGGCGTTTCCCAATCTTGGCCCTGAAAGCCGCGTGCGTGACCATGAGCGAGAGAGAACCGAATCCCCCATTGCTAACGGACTAGGCATCTTTTTCCCTGTGAAGCTGTCCTTGACGTCGTTCAGCTTTGTTGCGACGGCCGTGATTTGCTCGTCATTGATAGAAAAACCAGGCACGATTCCTCCTTGACCGATTGACAAGTCTTGCTCGAAGACTATGAGACAGCACACAAGAAGTCAAGGTTGTCCAACCTTTGTCCCGAGGGTGCCCACCCGACGTTCGTGCACGACGCCTAACTACACTGGGATCAACGGACGCGGCCCCGGCCTCGTCAATGACAACGAAAGGACCCCCATGCTCCCCTCCGAGAAGCTCGCCGAACTCGGCATCGAACTGCCCGCCGTCGCCGCGCCCGTGGCCGCATACGTGCCCGCCGTCATTGACCGCGGCGTCGTGCGCACCTCCGGCCAGATTCCCGTCGTGAACGGTGAGCCCGTGTGCATCGGAGCCGTCGGCGAGGATGGCGCGGACCCCGAGGACGCCAAGGATGCGGCGCGCGTGTGCGCGCTCAACGCTCTGGCTGCGGCGGCTTCTGTCGCGGGCGGCATTGACAACCTCGCGGGCGTTGTCAAGGTCGTGGGCTTCGTGTCCTCGCGCCCCGACTTCTATGGCCAGGCCGGCGTCATCAACGGCGCCTCCGAGCTCTTCGGTGAGATTTTCGGCAGCCAGCACGCGCGCAGTGCCGTTGGCGTCGCCGCCCTGCCCCTCAACGTCAGCGTCGAGGTCGAGGCCGAGTTCCTCATTAAGTGAACGCGCGGGCACGGCTGAGGCGCGCCTACACTGTATGAGGTTTACCGAAATGGCCCTGCGGGCCGAAGGATAAGGAAAAGACATGACTGACCGTCAGATGTTCAAGCTGGTCGACGCCAACACCGTCCCTTCCGAGGACGGCGGCTGCGGTTGCGGCTGCGGTGGCGAGGGTAAGAAGGCGCGCGCCGAGCAGGCCGCTCCCGCCGAGGCCCCGGCAGCGCAGGCCCCCGAGCAGGGCGGCTGTGGCTGCGGCGGACACGGTGGCGGACACGGCCATGGTCACGGCCACGGCGCTGCCGCCCAGGCCGCCGAGACCCCCGCTGAGCACGCCGGTTGCGGCTGCGGCGGACACGACGCCCCCGCCGAGCGCCCCCACGAGATGGCCGCCGAGCCCATCGCCTCCGAGCCCATCGCCGCCGAGCCCATCGCCTCCACGGCGGGCGGCTGCGGCTGCGGCGGACACGACGCCCCTGCCGAGCGCCCCCACGAGATGGCCGCCGAGCCCATCGCCTCCACCGCGGGCGGCTGCGGCTGTGGTGGACACGGCGGCGGACACGGTCGCGGCCACGGCAAGGCCCACCCGGGCGGCGCCGGCGTCATCCACCGCCCCGGCGCGGACGAGCTTGTCATTCACTCGATCCCCCGCGTTGTGCGCCACGCGGTCCTCTTTGCCGCGGTCGACAACCTCCCCATCGGCGAGAACCTCCAGATCTGCGCCCCCCACCAGCCTGAGCCGCTGTTCGCGCATCTGAAGGACTCGACGCAGCACTACCGCGTCGAAACCCTCGAGGTCGGCCCCGTCGACTGGCGCTACCGCATCACGCGTCTGGCCTGAGCGCACCTCCACGCACGAGGCCGTGGCCGACTCTGCCTTCCCGGTGGGGCCAGCCACGGCCTCGTCGCATTCGAACGCAGATCAAACGCCGTTTTGTGACCTCGTTCGCGTGACGGGGCGCGCGCGACCCGGTACCGTTGAGGTATGAGCATCTTTGACATGACTTCTGACGCCGACGTTGAGGACGACCTGGACCGCGTCGAGACCGACGTAGTCGTGGACTGTGACATCGAGGCCGCGTGGGCGCTCGTGTCGGAGCCGGGCTGGTGGGTCAACGACGGCCCGTTCGGCGACCATGAAGTGAGCCTCGGCGACGACGGCCTCTACCGCGTGAGCGACCCGGACGCCGGCGACTGGCTGATCGAGAAGGCCGACGAGGACCCTATGGACGTCGTCGCCTTCCGCTGGTACCCGCTCGCCGACGACGAACTGCCCGACGAGTACGCGACCCGCGTCGAGGTCTCCCTGTCCGAGGAGCGCGGCGGCGTCGCCATCCACGTCGAGGAGTCCGGCCTGGCATCGGTTTCCGACGACGAGGCCGTGGCTCGCCAGGCGTACGACGACGCGATCGGCATGTGGGAGCAGGTCCTGGTCGCGGCGAAGAACTACCTCGAGGGCCGCTGAACGCTGCAGCTTCGTTGCTGCTGTCGGCGCGTCTCGATACGGCGCGGCATTCGTGACGTTTCCCCGTGGAAGCGCGCCTGGATTGCGCGCTGAGACAATCTGAGTGACGCCCCCCCCTAGAATCCGGCCCCGGCACTGCACCCGTTACGGGGCGCTGCACCCGTTACGTAGGACTGCACCTCTTATGGGGCGCTACACCCGTTCAGAACGGGTGTAATGCCTGCGGATCGGGTGCACCGCCCACACCAACAAGCCCAAACGCGGACATGCGCACCTCCCCACGAGCAGGTAGTGCACCACCCACCACTGCGACTCACTACTTGGACAGGCATTGCATTACTTACTCACCAGCGCAACGCCACCGCTTCACGAAGTGTCAACAACACCAGCCTAAGCCCAGCGTCGCAACCACACAGGGCACTGCACCCCTTACGGGGCGCTGCACCCGTTACGTAGCGCTGCACCTCTTATGGGGCGCTGCACCCGTTCAGAACGGGTGCATTGCTTACAGATCGGGTGCACCGCCCACACCAACAAGCCCAAACGCGGACATACGCGCCTCCCCACGCACAGGCAGCACACCACTAACGACCAAGCCGCCCCAGCGCACCGCCGCCCCGCAACGAACTCCTTCGCCAAGATCCGTTGCAACCACCACTAGAACCTAGAGGGTGTAGGAGTTGCTGTGCGAACCGTGGTGGAGCTTGTGACTCCGAAGCGTTGCGCCATTTTGGGGAGCGTTGCACTAGTTGAAGGAGCAATGCACTAGATGGGGGAGCATTGCACTGGATAGTAGCTAGTGCAATGCCCTGCTAAGTAGTGCAATGCTGGCGAAAGTAGTGCAATGCCTCCCGGGGTCGAACGCTGCGCGAGCTGCATCGACATGTGCCGGGAGTGGGTGTCAGCCTCCCGAAATTTCGCACGTAATTCCCCTGCGATTGTTTCAATGTTTTAAGTCAGAGCGTTGAAATCATGCGGTTTTTGAGACGTTAGGGTGTGTGGCCGTCGGGGAATTGCATGCGGAATTGATGGGCCTGGTGGGCCTGCTCTGTCGTGTGCCCGGATGCCGTGTGCTGGCATGCCCTGCACACCCGCCGGGCCGCGGCTACTCCGCGTGCCCGGCCTCGCGCTCCGCGTCGCGTGCCGCCTTCTTGGCGCGGGTGTGCGCCTCGACCTCTTCGGGGGTGAGGGGGCCCTGTGTGGTGCCTTCGCTGCCGTCGGTGCGCTCCCACGAAATGGCGAGGCTGTCGCGCGCGCCGAAGCGCGCCAGGTGGATGCCGACGATGAATTCGAGGCGATCGGCGCGCTCGGGCTTCCGTGCGTAGCTCGAGTCGCAGATCAGACGCCGACGCGATCACGTCGAAACGTCCCAGAACCGGACCCTCGCGGTCGAACAGCAGGTAGCCGCTGGCCGTTTCCTCGTCCCAGGAACCCGTGATCTTGTGGCCCATGTGGCTCACAAGCTGCTTGCCGTAACGCGCCGCGCGCTCCGTGGACACCGATGCCGTGGCGATCAGAGGGAACGAGGCCGATGCGGGCTCCTCCGGCGCCGCATCAACGGGCGCCGCATCGACGGGCGCGGGGGCGGCGGCTTCGATGGGGGCGGTTTCAGAGGTTCGGGCGGGAGTGCCCGAGGTGGTCGCAGGGGAGTGGGTGGCCGAGGCCTCGTCGAAGAACCGGCTGCTCTCTGAATTCATAAGGCTAACCTAACTCGGCTGTGGGCTGCGTGCCATGCGACACCTGAATTCGGACGCGGGCGGGCCGTTGCGGTAGCGTTGGAGGGTCAAGCGCGCTACGTGCGCGCGCAAAGACCGCGCAAAGCGCCGCCCGTGGGCGGCATCGGCGGAAAGGAATACTTATGAGCAGCGAGCCAGTCACGCATGACGAGCCCGGGCAGCAGGGCGGTGAAAAGCTCCAGCGAACGCTGAAAAATCGCCACATTCAGCTGATCGCCATTGGCGGTGCAATCGGAACGGGCCTGTTCATGGGCTCGGGCAAGACGATCTCCGTCGCGGGCCCCTCGATCCTGCTGGTGTACACGATCATCGGCGCAATCCTGTTCCTCTTCATGCGGACGCTGGGTGAGCTGCTGCTCTCCGATCGCAAGTACGCGACCTTCGCGGACATCGCGCGCGACCTGATCGGCCCGTGGGCCGGCTTCGTGACGGGGTGGACGTACTGGGCGTGCTGGGTCGTCACCGGCGTCGCGGACATGATCGCGATTACCGGCTACACGCACTTCTGGTGGCCGGACCTGCCCCCGTGGATTCCCATCACCGCCACGACACTGTTGCTGTTTGCCCTCAACGCGATGACGGTTAAGGCCTTCGGCGAGACGGAGTTTTGGTTCGCGCTCGTCAAGATCATCGCGATCATCGCCCTGGTCATCGTCGGTTTCGGTATGGTCGCCATGGGCACGATCGACGAGGAGGGAACCGCCGCCGCCGTCTCGAACCTGTGGAGCCACGGCGGCTTCTTCCCCAACGGATTCACCGGCTTCCTGGGCGGCTTCCAGATCGCGCTCTTCGCCTTCATCGGCATCGAAATGGTCGGCACGACGGTCGCGGAGACCGACGACCCGGACACCACTCTCCCCAAGGCCGTCAACTCCATCCCGGTACGCATCATGCTCTTCTACGTGGCGGCGCTCGCGGCCATCATGATGGTGACCCCCTGGGACCAGGTCAGCCCCGAGCGTTCCCCCTTCGTCACGATGTTCTCGTTGACCGGCCTGGGCGCTGCGGCAACGATCGTTAACCTGGTCGTGCTTTCGTCGGCGGCCTCGAGCGCGAACTCGGGCATCTATTCGACGTCTCGCATGCTCTATGGCCTGGCCCGACAGGAGCAGGCTCCCGGCGTCTTCGCGCGCCCTCTCGAAGCATCACGTGCCCCTCAACGCCCTGTTCCTGTCTTGTGTGTGCCTGCTGTCGGGCATCGTCATCATGGGGATGGGTGGCTCGATCTCGGCGGCGTTCACGCTGGTGACCTCCGTGTCGGCCACGCTGTTTATGGGCGTGTGGGTGGTCATCGTCGTGTCCTACCTGGTGTACCTGCGTCGCCGCCCCGAGCTACACAAGGTCTCTCGCTTCAAGTCGCCTGGCGGCGCGCTCGGCGCGTGGGTGGTCCTGGCGTTCATGGGCTGCATGGGCGTCATCCTGGCGATGTGGGACGATACCCGCCCCGGCCTCGTCTATTCCCTGGTGTGGATCGCGTTCATCGTGGGCGCGGCTTTCGCGAATCGTCACTACCTACTGCGTCGCGCGTCGCGCGGAGTCCTGGGCGATGGGGGGACGGGCGAGGGGCCCCATCAGGGCCCTCACCTGCACGAGTAGCGCGATGAATACCAAGTGACTATGCTCACTAGTGTGCCACGGGAGCTCGAATCGAGCTGAGAGGGGGACCATCCCCGACCGTAGAACCTGATCCGGATCATACCGGCGTAGGAAGGCTCTTCCCACGTGGCCGCCGTGCAACACGAAGGGAGTATTCTCGCATGGCCTCCACTGCCCCTTCCCTCCGCTGGAGGGTTATTGACATCGTCACTGCCGCAATCCTGGGTGTCGCGTGTGGCCTCATTTTCGTCGCCTGGAACCAGGTTGGTTACGCGGGCTACGAGGCTCTGAAGGCGATCCTGCCGGGTCTCGGCGGCCTGGTGACGGGCATCTGGCTGCTGGGCGGCACGCTCGGCGGCTACGTCATCCGCAAGCCCGGCGCCGCGCTCTTCGTCGAGCTGCTGGCCGCGACCGTCTCCATGGGTCTGGGTTCCCAGTGGGCGATTGGCGCGCTGTATTCGGGCATTGCCCAGGGACTCGGTGCCGAGATTGTTTTCGCCGCGTTCGTGTACCGCCGATTCAACGTGTGGGTGGTCTCTGCCGCTGGTGCCATGGCTTTCGCAGCTGAGTGGTGCCTTGAGCTCTTCACGGAGGGCAACCTCGCGAAGGAGGTCTCTTTCAACGTTGTTTACCTGGTGTCCGGCGTGGCGTCGGGCATCGTCCTGGCCGGCTTGCTCGCGTGGGCGCTGACGAACGCGCTGGCGAAGACGGGCGCGTTGGACCGCTTCGCCTCGGGTCGAGGAGCGCGCGAGCTTGTCTGATTCCCCCTCCATGAACGAGGCCTCCTCCGCCTCCCCCGCCCCGTGTCCTCCCCGGATGGCCGGGTGCCGCTGGGTGAGGGGCGGGCGCGCGTGCGCGCGCGCGGATGGGGATGGCGTCACGCTGGGCGCAAAAAAACGCCGCGCTGTCGGGCGTTGATCTCGATATCGCGCCGGGTGAGCGCGTGCTGGTGCTGGGCCCGTCTGGGTCGGGCAAGTCGACGCTCATGGGCGGCCTGGCGGGCCTGCTGGGTGGCGCCGAGGAGGGCGAGGCCACCGGCACGCTCACCGTGGACGGCGTCGCTCCGGCGCAGGCGAGGGGCCGCGTGGGCCTCCTCATGCAGGACCCCGAGGCCCAGGTGGTCCTGGCCCGCGTGGGTGACGACGTGGCCTTCGGCATGGAGAACCTGGGGGTTCCCCGCGAGGAGATATGGCCTCGCGTGGCCGACTCCCTGAATGCGGTGGGCTTGGATGTGCCCCTTGATCATTCGACGACGGAGCTGTCGGGCGGGCAGAAGCAGCGCCTGGCGCTCGCGTCGATTCTCGCGATGGGCCCGGGCCTGCTGCTCCTGGACGAGCCGACCGCGAACCTGGATCCGAGTGGCGTCGCCGAGGTGCGCGCCGCCGTCGAGGCCGTCGTCGAGCGCACGGGCGCAACCGTGGTCGTCGTCGAGCATCGCGTGGACGTGTGGGCGCCCCTCGTGGACCGCGTCATCGTGGTGGCCGACGGTCGCATCGCCGCCGACGGCCCGCTCGACGAGGTCCTCGAGCAGCAGGGCGACGCCCTGCGCGAGCGCGGCATCTGGCTTCCCGGCGACGACGTCGCCGCCGAGGTTGGACCCGCGCCCGAGGTCGCCCCGGCCTCGTCCGAAGCTGCCCCGATCGCCCGCGTCGCCGACCTGACGATCGGCTACGACAAGGCCTCCCCCGTGCGGTCCGGCATCGACCTGACGATCGAGCGCGGCGTCTCCACCTGCATCGTTGGCGCGAACGGCGCCGGAAAATCGACGTTTGCGCTGACGCTGGCGGGCCTGCTGCCGCCCCTGGAGGGCACGGTCGAGGTCGAGACCGCCGACGGCACGGCCGGCGATCCCCACGGCTGGCCGAGCAAGCGGCTGCTCGGCCGCATGTCCATGGTCTTCCAGGAGCCCGAGTATCAGTTCCTGGCCGCCACCGTCGCCGAGGAACTCGCGATCGGCCCGCGCGCGGTCGGCATGACCGAGGAGGAGATCGCCCCCCTCGTCGAGGAACACCTGGAGGCCCTGGGCCTCACTAAGCTTGCGCGCGCCAACCCGATGACGCTGTCGGGCGGCGAGAAGCGCCGCCTGTCCGTGGCGACCGCGCTCATCAGCGCCCCCGAGCTGCTGATCCTCGACGAGCCGACCTTCGGCCAGGATCGCGGCACGTGGCTGGGCCTCGTGCGCCTGCTGCGCTCCGCCCTCGAGCGAGGCGTCACCCTGGTGTCCATCACGCACGACCCCGCGTTCGTGGCCGCGATGGGACAGCGCGTCGTCGACCTGGGGTTGGTTGGGATCCGAGGCGGGGGAGAGTCGCGCGATTCCGCCGAGTCCGCGCCCACCTCCGCCCGAGCGCCCCGGCGTGGCCTCCTGGCCCGCACGAACCCGGTCGCCCGCGTGCTTGCCCTGCTGGTCGCGACCACGCCGCTGCTGATCTCGATCGACCCCGTGAGCGCAGGGGTCGCGCTGGCCCTCGAGCTCGCACTCATCCCCCTGTCGGGCGTGTCGGCGCGCAGCTTCGCGCTCAAGGCGACGCCGCTGGCGGTGGCCGCGCCGCTGGGAGCGCTGTCCATGCTGCTCTACGCCTCGCCGGGCGGCCGGGTGTTCTGGGAATTCGGCCCCGCAGCCATCTCTGAACACTCGATATGGCTGGCCCTGGGCATCGGCCTGCGCATGTGCGCCCTCGTCATCCCGGCGATTGCGCTGCTCGACCGCATCGATCCCACAGACATGGGCGACGGCCTCGCACAAATCCTGCACCTGCCCGCCAGGCCCGTTCTGGCGTCGCTGGCCGGTGCGCGCATGACGTCGCTCATGGCTGCTGACTGGAAGGCCCTCGAGAGGGCCCGACGCGCGCGAGGCGTCGGTGACGCCTCGCGCATCCGTTCCTTCCTGCGCGGCTCGTTCTCGCTGCTCGTGTTCGCGCTGCGTCGCTCCGGCAAGCTCGCCACCACGATGGAGGCGCGCGGCTTTGGCGCGAAGGGTCAGCGCACGTGGGCGCGTCCCTCGCGCCTGCGCGCCGCGGACGCCGTGCTTATAGCCGTCGCCGTGGCCATTCCCGCGATCGCGCTGGCCGTGAGCGTGTGGGCCGGAACCTTCGCGCTGGTGGGCCGATGACCGGCCAGCGTGGGGCGGCCACGCCCCCCGAGGACGCGCGCAGGGGAGTGGGGGAGAGGGTCACCGTGCCAGTGACCCTCTCCCCCGAAGAGGCCGCGCGCGACCTCGCCCCTCGCCTGCGCGCCCTCGCGAAGGAGGCCGCCGGGGCCTCGTCGATGTGCGAGGCCGCGCCCGCGGGCGTCCCCGTCGTGACGATCGACGGGTACTCGGGGTCGGGCAAGTCCACCCTGGCCGCGGCCCTTGAGCGCCAGCTGGAGGGCTGGCAGATCCTCCACCTGGACGACTGGTACCCGGGCTGGGACGGGCTGGCCGAAGGTGCCCGCGTCGCCCGGGCAATCGCGCACGACCTGCGCGCGGGGCGACCCTCGTCCTACGTCACCTGGGTCTGGGAGGCCAGCGCGCCCGGCCACGCCGTGCGGGTCCCCCTGGCGCCCGCGATCATCGAGGGCTGCGGTGCCCTCGAGGCCGAGGCCGACCTGTCCGTGTGGATCGCCGACCCCGGCGAGGAGGAACGCCGAAGCCGCGCCATCGCGCGCGACGGGCAGACCTACGCGCCGCATTGGCAGCGATGGGCCCGTCAGGATCTGGGGCGGCCGGTAAAATAGGCACATGATGCCGCCACATCCTGATCCCCCGCTGTGGGCCTGGCTCCTCTTCGGGGCTTTCGAGTTCGCCATCCGCGCCGTCGCGCTGGGCGTCGTTCCCAAGCACAGGCGCGCGTCGACCTCGAACGCGTGGCTGGTGCTGATTTTTCTCTCGCCGTTCGTGGGTGTGCCGCTCTACTTCATTTTCGGCTCCTGGTGGGCGATGGGACGCCGCCTCGACGACGACCCGGAGGCACGAGAACTCATTGACGCCATCGTGGCCGGCTCGACCGCGCCTCAAGCCGAGTCCTACGACGTGCAGACCGGTGAGGATGGTCTGCCCATCGGCTCGGACGACGACACCTCGTCCATCATGCGACTGTCGGGCAACCTGACCGGGTTTCCGGCGTCGGTGGGCCGCGTCGGCCACCTCTACAACGACACGGCCGAGACGTTCCGTGCGATGGCCGACAGCGTCGACAAGGCCACCCATCACGTCAACGTCCTGTATTTCCAGACATCCTGGGACGAATACACGGCCCCCCCTGTACGAGGCCCTGGCTCGCGCGAAGGCACGCGGTGTCACCGTGCGCTTCCTCGTCGACCACCACGGCATGCGCACGATTCCCGGCCATAAGGCCTTCCGTCGGCGCCTCGACGACATGGGGATCCTGTGGCACCAGATGCTCCCCTTCGCGCCGCTGAGCGGCCAGATCCGCCGACCCGACCTGCGCAACCATCGCAAGATCCTCGTCATCGACGGGCGCGAGGCGTACGTAGGCTCCCACAACCTCGTGGCCCCCGACTACGACACCCCTTCCTACGCAAAGGCCGGCATACTCTACGACGACACGAGCGTGTCCGTCACCGGCCCCATCGTCTCCCAGATCCAGGCGGTTTTCGCCGTCGACTGGTACTACGCCTGCAAGGAAGTCCTCACGCCCGCCGACCTCACCCCGCCCATCGCGCCCAAGGACGAACAGCGCGAGAATCCCCAGGCCTCGGCGATGCAGATCATCCCCTCGGGCCCCGCGTTTAAGGGCACGCCGAACCTGCGCGCCTTCGTGCACATGGTGTCATCGGCGCGCACACACGTGACGATCACGAGCCCCTACTTCATCCCCGACGAGGCGCTCATCACCGCCCTGACCAACGCCACCCTGTCCGGCGTCGAGGTCGAGCTCTTCGTCTCCGAGCAATTCGACCAGTTCCTGGTCGGGCACGCCCAGCGCTCGTACTACGGCACGCTCCTCAAGGCCGGCGTTCGCATCCACCTGTACCGCAAGCCGCGAATGTTGCATTCGAAGTACGTCATCGTGGACGGCAGCCTGTGTGCGATCGGCTCGTCCAACATGGATGTGCGCTCCTTCGGCCTGAACTACGAGATCACTCTCGTCGCGGACGACGCGCGCCTGGTCGAGCTGCTGCACGGTAACGACCAGCGCACCCGTGAGCGCTCGCGTGAGTTGACCTACGAGGAGTGGCGCAGCCAGCCCTGGTACGTGCACTACGTCGACGACGTGTGTCGACTGGGCAGCGGGCTTCTGTGAGCGCCCCCGGGGACGAGGCCGTGGCCGGCCTTGCGGATGACGCCGCGGATACGCGTGGGAGCGCGGATTGTGCCACGTTGTCGGACGGGGCGTCCGCCTCGCTGGATGTCAACCCATTCGTCGGGGAGGGCGGCTCGTACGCCTCCGTGCGCCCCGCCTACCCGGGCGAGGCCGTGGCCGCGTTGATCGATGCCGCGCGGCGCGCGCGGGGCGTGGATGCGTCGGGCCGGGATGGTTCGCTGCGCGCTGCCGACATCGGCGCGGGCACCGGCAAAATGAGCGAGCTCCTGGCCCGCGCCGGGGCCGTCGTGGACGCGGTGGAACCCTCTGGGGCGATGCGCGCCCAGGCCTCGTCCATTCCTGGCGTGACGTGGCACGCCGGCGTCGCCGAGGAGACGACCCTGCCGGACGCAGTGTTCGATATCGTCGTGTTTGCCCAATCGTGGCACTGGGTTGACCCCGAGCGTGCGGGCGTCGAGGCCGCTCGCATCCTCGCGCCGGGCGGCGTGCTCGGCATCGTGTGGAACCAGATGGACGTGTCGATCCCATGGGTGCACCGCCTGACCCGCATCATGCGCTCTGGAGACGTCCACCGACCCGACCGGCCGCCCACGCCGGGCGGCGGGTTTGCGCCCATGCGACTGACGCAGGTCGCCTGGCAGGACGTCATGACGCCCGAGCAGATCCTCACCCTGGGGACCACGCGCTCGTCTACATCCGATCCACCCCGGCCGGGCGCGAGCGCATGCAGGCGAACCTGCGCTGGTACCTGTACGAACACCTGGGCTACGCGCCGGGCCAGGACATCGCCATCCCCTACACGACCCTCGTGTGGCTGGGGGAGCGGTCGAACGCGGCGCCGGGCGCGGCACCGGGGCTCAGGTGAAGGAGATCTCGCGCTCCGTCTGGTTGTCGAACCAGCGGCGTCGGCCGTCGGGCTCGACGACCAGCTGGATGTCGGAGCCGACTGGCAGGTCGTAGATGCCGATGCAGGCCGGTTCGAGGGCGCACAGCTCGTTGAAGTCGACCACCGTCATGTTGGCCGGATCGGCCAGGTACTCGTCGGTGTCGCGGTCGGACAGGATGCGCCAGCCCGAGTCCTGCGGGGCGATGGGCGCCTCGCGGGTCAGCCACTTGATGTTGCCCGTCCGCTCGACGATCTTGCGTGAGACGATCGCAGCCCCGGCGTTGGTAATGAACGTGGTGGTCATGAGCGTTCCTTTGTGTCTGCTGTGTCTGCTGCCGCGCGGGCGGCGAGCGGGTCTTACTCGACGGGGACCATGAATCGGTCCGAGGCCCCCTCGGGTAGGGCGAGGCACTGGGCGCGAGCCTCGCGCAGGGCGGGTTCCAGGACCGCGAGGATCGGGTTCCACGAGTCGAGGGGACGGGCGATGTCCAGGCTCGTGCCATCCTCGCTCACGCACATCTCCTCGAAGACTTGGATCGTCACGCCCGCGAACTCCACGGCAGGGTGCTGGCAGAAGTAGGTCCCGGGCAGGTAGGTGACTTCCTCGAGGTTGAACGTCGGTGCGCCCGCCATGAGGGGTGCCAGGTCGCGCCCGTTCGCGCCCACGATCACCGCGACGAGAGGCGCGCGCAGGTTGTTCGTGGCGATTGCGATGCTGCGTGAGGTCGCCGTCAGCGCGGGCGAGGTAACCACGCGGGCCTGCGTGACGGAGGGGTCGACGAAGCCTCGGAAGGTGATTGCTGGCGTGGCGGGCAGCTTGTTGAGAAGCGACAGGAAATTGCGCGCGCTGTCCTCGAAGGTGGGGGTCATGTCATGTGTCCTGGGTCGAAGTGGTGGGGTCGATGCCGAGGCGTGTGGCGATGCGATCGGCCAGTGCCTGTCGGTGGGGCCATCGGCGAGCAACGTCGTACACGGTATCGTGCGAGCCTGTGAGCTGTGCGTCGAAACCGGGGTCGTGCGCGCGTTGCGCGAAGAGAATGTGGAACGGGTTCGTTCCATCCTTAGTGCCCGCATCAAGAACGCACTCGCGGTCTAAGAGGAACTCGCACATGGGGTAACGCTGCGCAGGGTCGACGTTGCTGATCGCCTCAATGAATAAGCTTTTGCCCCAACGCACACGCTTCTCGTCCCCGACCCGGTACAGTCCCATGAACTCGCCGAAGGTTCCCCTGTATGCAACTGTGAATACTGACTTCATAGGCGGCTCCAACCGTTACTCATCGATACGAGCCCTGTTTCTTGATGAAATTCGACTCTGTAGTTGCCCGCCGGATCGCCCGAGTGGGGGTGTGGCCCCTCCGGCAGGTCTCCCTTTGGGGTGGGTGCGTCGGCCGACGTTTTCGGCGCGAGGGCGTCGCTCGCCATCGAGGCCTTGGGCGGGGCCGTGCCATCAGCGCGAGCTGTCGGCGCGTCAGCGTGGGTGAGGTTGTAGAGCCATTCTTTGAGCGACTTGAGCAGCTGGTCGGCGTTGGTCAGCTGAGCGCCCAGGTTCGACAGGGATTCCTTCAGGGCGGTGATGCGCTTGGAGACGCCGCCCATCAGGGAGGCGACCCTGGTGGAAATCTGCTCCATGACGAGGGGGAATGCCGTCCCGAAAGACGCAACCAGCTCCACCGCATACGACAGGATCGAGCCGACGACCTGGCTGATCGCGTCGCGCACAAAGTCGTGAACGAATTGGATGATGACGGCGCACACGTCGTAGGCGGTGCCCACCGCCCCCGACAGGGTGCCCGCCATTGCGATGCCCGCGGTCGTGGCGCTGGAAGCGGTGACGTAGGCGCTGGCTGTGCTGCCTGTGAACGACCCGTCAGGGAATGAAGCCCGCACGTCTTGTTCGATGTTGTGCGCCGCTGCCCGCAGGGTCGCGGAGATGTTCTTCCAGGTCTGGCCGTTTGCGCGCAGCTGGTCGGAGTCGCCGGCGAGCTGGAGCATCCAATCCTTGAAAGGCTGGATATGGTCGAAGACCCAGCCGATGCCCCAGGCCATGAGGGTTCCGAGGGGGTCGGACACGTACGCGATGGTGTCGACGCCCATGGCGACGCCCGCCAGGGCCTCGCTCACCCACGACTTGTTGGTAATGGCCGAGCTGAGTTGCTCGATATCGTCGAGGAGGCCCGCGCCCGACAGGGTCGAGGTGGTGTCCTGGCGCTCGGCGACGAGAGAATTCGTGCCGTCAGCGGACACCGAGGCCTCCCCGTCCACCCGGACCGACCTCGGTCAGGCTGGCCGCCGAAGCCGCCTCGTGCGCCTCGAAGTCGCGCGCGCTGGCGATCAGGGACTGGGAGAGCTTGTCCAGGGCGATGCTCGCACCGTTGATGGCCAGGTGCTCCCCGGCCTCGACGAGCTGGAAGAGAGGGGCGATGAAAGGGCCGACCATCGCCCCGAAAGCGCCCTTGTTGGCCGAGGCCTGGCGCAGCGCATCGGAGGCCAGCTCCAGGTCGCCCTGGTAGGAGCTGAGCCGATGCGCGTGCGCGGTCATAGCCGACGGATTGGCCGCATAATTCTCGCTCACCCCCAGGGCCTCCGTCGGCGAACCAGGAGAGTGGAATCATCTTCGGCGGGGTCGTCGGGTTCGGGGATGCCGTACAGTGAGCGCATGCGTTCAATGCCTGTGTACCTGGGGCCGAAAGCCTCCTGGGAAGCTGCGATCACCTGTTCGCCAGCGTTGCGGCGGGCGGCCGCGTAGGCGGCCATGATGGCCTCGCACATCTCGTTGGGCGCGCCCTCGATGCCAATGCCGAGCAGCGTCCCTGCTGAATCGACAATGATCTCAACACTGCTGTCGGGAGAGACGCCTACTCCTTGGACAGATTCGATGCGCTGACGCATCGCGCGGGCGCGTTCCGCCTGCTCTCGTACCTGACGTTCCTGACGGCGAATCAGGTTGGGATCATCCTCGAATAATGACATTGTCACCCCCCACCAATAGACGATATCCATTGTAGATGAAGCCTTAACCTGGTGGCAAGAATACATCTCTGGCCATCACTGGGCACCCCGTTACAATCGCAACCATTTCCGTGCACTCGCTTGTTACTTGCGGCCGGGGCGAGGGTGCCTCGGGGTGACAGGCCTCGTTCCTGCTCTGAGAGCGCACCCGCCTCCTGGCACAATGTCCGCATGGGTTTGTCGTTTCTGGGTGTCATTGCGGCGCTGGCGATGTACGCGGTGAGCGTGTCCCCCTCGCTCATGGCGCGCTCGTGGGCGTGGCACGCCGTTGCCTCGGGAATCCTGGTCGCCTGCGGATATGTCGCCGGCGTCGTCGTGCAGAACGTGGCCCAGCTTGTCATTCGCCTGACCGGCCTGACGATCAGCGCCTCCGAGCCCGTCGAGCTCGGCTTCCGCATCGGAATCGGAGCTCTCTTTGCGCTCTGGTGGATCTACGCCGTCATCCAGTCTTATCGCAGGGCACGCAAGGCTGCGGCGCTCGTGAACATGCCGGGGGAGACCTTCGGCGAATACCTGTTGGGAACCGCGGGAGCGGTCGTCGTGTCATGGATGCTGCTGCGTATCGTTGGAGCCCTGAACGGGCTGTGTTGGATGCTCATCGCATCCCTGGATGCGCACATGCCGCGCCTGGCCGCCATCGTGGTGAGCATGGTGATCCTGTTCGCGATCATGTTCTTCTTGACGTCCAAAGTCATTCTGCGAGGCGGCATCGGTTTCTTTCGCCGCAAGGCCGAGCAGCTCAACATGCGTACAGCGCGCGGCATCTACCAGCCTGTCGTCCCTGAGCGTTCGGCGTCCCCGGCCTCGTCCGTCACCTGGGAGTCGGTGGGTGGGCAGGGGCGCGTCTTCCTTGGGCGCGGCCCCTCGCGCCTCGACATCGCGCAGGTGTGTGGTGGGGTGGCGATGGAACCCATCCGCGTCTACTCCGGGATGCCCACGGGCGGGTCAGGCATTGAGCAGGCGGCCGCCACGGTCGTCGCCGAGCTGCACCGCACGGGCGCGTTCGACCGGGCCGTCATCCTCATCGCGGCGTCCACCGGGTCCGGGTGGGTGGACGAGTGGCAGGTCCAGCCCCTGGAGTTCCTCACGCGCGGGAACTGCGCCACGGCCTCGTTGCAGTACTCTACGTACCCTCGGCGCTGAACTGGCTGACGGGACTCGAGCCCGCGCAGGAGGCCTCTGCCGCGCTGTTTGCCGCCGTGCGCGCCGAGCTGGATCTCATGGACGAGGCCGACCGACCCGCCCTCTTCGTGTGCGGTGAGTCCTTGGGGGCCTTCGCGTCGCAGTCCGTGTTCGAGTCCTTCGAGGACGTCCTGGCGCGGGTGGATGGTGCCCTGTGGGTGGGCACTCCCGCATTCACGCCGATGCATGCAGCCCTGACGGCCGCTCGGCACAAGGGCAGCCCCGAGGTCGCACCCGTCGTCAACAATGGGCGGCGCGCGCGCTTCGTCAACGAACCCTCCGACCTGCGCACAGACCTGTATGGGCGCGAGCTTGGGCCGTGGGGGTTCCCGCGCGTCGTCTACGCCCAGCATCCTTCGGATCCGGTCGTGTGGTGGACCAACAAGCTCATCTGGACGCAGCCGGACTGGCTGCGCGAACGCGCCGGGCGCGACGTCTCGTTGAACGTGGAGTTCACGCGATTCGCGACCTACATTCAGGTGCTCGCCGACCTGCCCGTCGCGGGGACCGCGCCCGGCGGCCACGGGCACACCTATCACGAGGAGCTCATTCCGCTGTGGCGAGGGATTCTCGGCTTCGATCGTCTTTTCGACGAGGCCCCCGTGCACCCGCGCCTGGCGGCCCTGGATGGGGGCTGGGTTGATGATGCGATGCTTGAGCGCATCGGGATCGTCGTGCGCGCGAACCTGGAGCTGTCGGATCGGCAGTGACGAGGCCGGGGCGGCGTGCGCTTACCGGGTAGACAGTAGAGTGGTTCATTGTAATATTTAGGAATTTAAACGATCTGTGATTGAGAAAACGTGCGCGCGAGTCGAAACATATGTGCATTGGTTAGTTTACCGTTGAAAACCTGCTTAAAAATGGGCTTAGGTGTCACTGAAAGCTCCACGTAATAGCTTGTATCTTGCGGGTGGTAAGTGGGTAATGGCTTGCTAGGTATTCATTTACGCAGTAGCGTTCATCCTACGAGCCTTAAGCTAACCGGGCGGTATGGCTCGTTGGATCAACATTGGAGTGAGTATGTCCCAGTTAGTTCACAGGGCGTTCCTGGCGACCTTGGCGACCGGCGCGATGGTGGCGTCCGGTGCAGCCTTCGGAGCCCCCGCGTTTGCGGCGCCCGACCCCGACATGTACGGCCCCACGATTTCTGGTGTCACGACCATCAGTGAGGGGCTCGGCGGTTCCGTCAGCTTCAAGGTCGAGGACAACCCGGGCCTGTCCAGCATCGACCTGCGCGACCCGGCCACCGACGCTATCTTCTATCGTCGTGTCGTCGACTTCCCCGGCAATGTCACCGCCGACGGGGTTCACCACTACAGCTTTGAGATCAAGTTCTCCGACATCCAGGCGGCCTGGACGAAGGCTGGCCACACGGAGGCCTTGCCCGCGACCGTGAAGCTCGTTGCGTGGGGGAGCGACGGAAAGCCCTCGAAGCGTGCCGACGTCGCGATCGAGCCTGTCGCCATGACCTCCCTCGACTTCGGTATCGAGTCGGGTCGGCTCACCATGACTGTTGGTCAGCAGACGATGATCGGCGTCACGCACCAGCCTGAGAACGCCAACATGACGAAGATCAATTGGTCCGGCGATGACATTGACGTCCTGAACGTCGATGATGAGTCGGGCCTCGTGACTGCCCTGAAGGAGGGCTGCTCGGACGTTAGGGCTGTCGCTGACTATCTGGATCCGATGGTCTTCGACCCGGTGATGGCCACCGTCAACGTCTGTGCCACCGAGCTGGGCGAGGACGAGATTGCCGTCGACCACCTCCGCGTGGACATGGAGGAGGGTGAGACCGTTACCCTCAAGCCGCTGCTGCCCGAGAAGTTCAAGGACGCGACCCTGACCTGGGGCCTGGAGTATGGCGGTGCGGTCATCCTGAAGGCTGCCGAGGACGGCAAGAGTGCGACGATCACCGGCGGCAACATTGCTGACTGGGATCAGGTGAACCTGACCGCCACCCTGCCCGACGGAACCGAGGCAACGGCGACGACGATCGCCGTTGTGAAGTCCCTGAAGCAGGATGCGACCGCTCCCGCGCCGTGGGTTGACCCGCAGCCGCAGCCCGATCCGCAGCCTCAGCCGGATCCGCAGCCGCAGCCGGACCCGCAGCCCCAGCCGGACCCCCAGCCCCAGCCGGACCCCCAGCCCCAGCCTCAGCCTGATCCGCAGCCTCAGCCCGATCCGCAGCCTCAGCCCGATCCGCAGCCCCAGCCGCAGCCGGATCCGCAGCCGCAGCCGGACCCGCAGCCTCAGCCGCAGCCTCAGCCGCAGCCTCAGCCGCAGCCTGATCCGCAGCCCCAGCCGCAGCCCGCTCCCACGGGCACCTGGATGCAGGACTCGATGGGCTGGTGGTACCGCAATGCTGACGGTTCCTACCCGGCGAACACTGCAGTCACGATTGACCGTCGTGTCTTCCGCTTCGATGCCAGGGGCTACATGCGCACCGGCTGGGTGATGGACCAGGGCTCCTGGTTCTACCACGACGCGAACGGCTACATGGTGACCGGCTGGCTGAACCTGGGTGGCACCTGGTACTACCTGGACGGTAACGGCGCTATGAAGACCGGATGGCTGGACCTGGGCGGTACCTGGTACTACCTGAACGCCTCGGGCGCTATGCAGACCGGCTGGCTGAACCTGGGTGGCACCTGGTACTACCTGGACGGCAACGGCGCGATGGCGACCGGCTGGCTGAACCTGGGCGGAACCTACTACTACCTGAACGCCTCGGGTGCTATGAAGACCGGATGGCTGGACCTGGGCGGTACCTGGTACTACCTGAACGCCTCGGGTGCTATGCAGACCGGATGGATCAACCTGGGTGGCACCTGGTACTACCTGGACGCCAACGGCGCATGGGTCAAGTGACCTGACGCCTCTGACACGCACCGGCCGGGCCCGGGAACGCAGCGTTTCGCGTTCCCGGGCCCGGCCCGTTTGGCAATTCAGTCGGGCTTAACGGGCTCTTCGCATTGTGGGGTGTGGGGGTGGTGTTCGAAGTGTCCCGGGGATCGTGGGCAGTGTCGTGGGACGACGACCGAACACAGTAGTTCGCCTTGGGTGCCTCATCAACCAAAAGTCGCACGTAATTTGGGTACCCTAACTTTTCATAGGTATCGAGAAAACCGCAGAATTCCAACGATGTGATTTCAATATTTGAAATACATGTCGGGGAATTACGTGCGACATTTCTGAGGAACCACAACATGAGACGCCACAAAGACCCCAAGCGGAAGACAACCCAAGCCCAGAAGACAACTCAAGCAGAAGACGCCCAAGCAGAAGACAACTCAAGCACAGAAGACCCCCGCAACCCCGACAGTCGCCACAAGCGCGGGGGCACTGCACCCGATATGGGGCGGTGCACCCGTTACGTGGCGGTGCACCCGAACAGAAGAGGTGCATTGCCTACGGATCGGGTGCAGCGCCCCAACAAACAAGAACAAACGCGGAACTGACACACCGAACCACTCACCGCCGCACCCCTCCATGCGCAGCTGGGCCCTACTGGTAGCAGGACGGGAACGCAGCGTTTCGCGTTCCCGGGCCCGGCCCGTTTGACAATTCAGTCGGGCTTAACGGTTGGGTAAGCGGGATTGAGATTGTCACTCTCTCCTTTTCCGGTAGCGTAGTCTCAGGCGGCTGCGACGTGGGGGTGCCCACACTGGCAGCAGTCGTCTGTGATACTCAATGGAGAAGGCTTATGTCAATGAAGAAACCAGCTTCCCTCCTGGCGTTTGTCGGCGCGCTCGCGCTCGTGGTGACGGGCCCAGCGTCCGTGGCCTCGCCGATGCTCCCAGGCCACTTGCCCGCACAGGACACCCCGGCCTCGTCCCCGGTGGGCGACGTCAATACTGTGCTGACCTCGAAGGACGGGCAGACGCAGGAGGCCGATGCGCCCGGCCAGGACCCGGCGCGTGTCGTCGGCATCATCGTGCAGCTCGCCGATGGGACCGACCGCGCTGCGGCCCTGTCCTCCGTGAACGAGGCCGTGGCCGGGATTTTCCCAAACGCCTCGGTGAGCGTGGAGCGCGAGTACGCCAACGTCCTGGACGGCTTCGCCCTCAAGGCACCCGCCGGGTCGCTGGACGCGATCCGCAAGGCCCCGGGCGTCACGGCCGCGTTCCTTGAGCGCGAGGGGCACGTGAGCGACGTGGCCGCCGTCGATGCCGAGGGCGGCACCCGGGCCTCGAGGGTGGAGGGGCAGGACCCTGCGAACCTGAGCGCCCAGCTCATGATGCGCACCGACCAGGTCACCCAGAAGGGCGAGGGCACAGTCATCGCCGTCATTGACACGGGCGTGGACATGACGCACCAGGCATTCACGCCCGCGCTGGTCGCCACGCCCGCCCTGTCCGAGGATGCCGTGGACGCCCTGCGGCCCAAGCTGGGGCAGGGCACGACCGGCGTGTACGTCAACGAGAAGTTCCCTTTCGCCTACGACTACGCGGACGGTGACAACGATGCCTCCCCGCGTGAGGGCGGCTCGGGCTTCCACGGGACGCACGTCGCCGGCATCGCCGCCGGTAACGCCGACAAGATCGTCGGCACGGCCCCCGACGCGCAGATCATCGTCGGCAAGGTGACGCGCACCGAGGACGACGCGCTCCTGGATTCGGCGCTGCTCGCCTCCCTCGACGACATGGTGGTCCTGCACCCGGACGTCATCAATCTGTCGCTGGGGTGGACGGCCGGCATGGACAACGAGGCCGACTCGGTCTACGCGACCGTCTACAAGAAGCTGGCGGAGGAGGGCATCACCGTCAACGCGGCGGCCGGCAACGCCTTCTCGACCGGATACGGCAACATGTCCGGCAAGGGCCTGCCGTATGCGTCGGACCCGGATTCCTCCGTTATGGATGAGCCCGCGACCTACCCGTCCGTCGTCGCCGTCGGCTCCGTCGAGAACGCGCTCATCCGCAACGCCTTCACGGCGGCCGGCATGGACATCGGCTACCAGCGCTCGCGCGGCATGAACGGCGAGAAGGTCGCCTACTTCTCCGACCTGCCGGCTGGCACCTACGAGTACGTGGACGCCGGATTCGCCTCCGAGGAGGATGTTGCCGCCCTGAAGGAGAAGTTCCCGAACGGGCTGTCCGGCAAGATCGCGCTGGTCTCGCGCGGCAAGATGACCTACCAGAAGAAGGTCGAAAACCTCTACGACCTGCACCCTGCGGGCGTCCTGGTCTACAACAACGTCTCGGTCGGCTCGCTGATCATCATGAACCTGACGACCCAGGATGTTCCGGCTGCGTTCATCTCCCAGGCCGACGGCCTGGCGATGCTCGAGGCCGCCGACCATCACCTCACGATGACCGAGGGGCAGGTCCTGCCCCAGTCCACGATCTATGAGGCCTCCGAGTTCTCCGCGTGGGGCGTGTCCCCGGACCTGCGCCTCAAGCCTGAGATCGCGGCGCCCGGTGGCAACGTGTTCTCGGCGATACCGAACGGTGCGTACGAGCAAACCTCGGGTACGTCCATGGCGACCCCGCAGATGGCGGGCATTTCCGCGATTGTCCTCCAGCGCGTCCAGTCCGATCCGCTCTTCGCCTCGATGAGTGCGCGCGAGCAGGCTGACGTCGTCCAGAACCTCATCATGGGCACCGCGCGCCCGCTGACCGACGCGGCCCAGACCTCGGGCGCCCTGTACTCCCCGCGCAAGCAGGGAGCCGGTCTGGTTGACGCCTTGGCGGCCACGACCTCGTCCGTGTACCCGACCGTGGTCGGCGCCCCCGAGCCCTCCCGACCCAAGGCGGACCTGGGGGGATGGCACCAAGGGCTGGCACTTCGACGTCGTTCTCCACAACCTTTCCGACGCGCCCGCGACCTACGAGCTCGGCTCCCAGGCGCTGTCTGAGATCGTCGACGGCGGCTTCTTCACTGAGCACTCCTCGGATTGGCGAGGCCGTGGCGTGGACATCGCGTTCAGCGGCGCCGCCTCGTCGGCGGGGGGAGGGCGCGAGCGTGACCGTCCCCGCGAAGGGCGAGGTCACCGTCGGCGTTGACGTGACGCCCGGCGCAGAGTTCGCCCAGTATGTCACGGACAACACGCCCAACGGCACGTTCCTGGACGGCTTCGTGCGCTTCGCCTCGCGCACCGAGGGCCAGCCCGACCTCGCTGTGCCCTACCTGGGCTTCTACGGCGACTGGGGTAAGGCTCCGATCTTCGACGCGCTGGCCTCCGACGGCGGAGCGCACACCCGCGCCTCGGCCATCATCAACGGAAAGACCGGCGACCTCCTCGGCTACAACCCCCTCGTCAAGGCAGCCGATCGCGTCGGCGCCCCCAACGCCCAGCGCTACGTGATCTCCCGGGCCGAGGCCTCGGGCGCCCCCACGGTCCTCGAACCGCGCACGGGCACACTGCGCAGCGTCCACGCGCTGACCAGCACCTACACGAACGAGGCCGGGGAAGCCGTCGCGTCGGTGACGAACTACCGGAACTGGAAGTCCATCTACCTGACCAGCACAGAGGAGAACACGTGGGTCGAGGCCTACCACGACCCCACGGCCCTGGATGCCACCGCAGACGCGTTCAAGGATCTGCCCGACGGCCAGTACACGCTCACGATTGCCGCCCGCAACGACGGGCCGTCACCCACCGAGCAGTCCATCTCCTACACGTTCCGCCTCGACACCGCGGCGCCCGTCATTTCCGAGCTGGTGTACTCAGGAAAGGATGAGGGCTTCGTCGTCACCTTCGACGTCACCGACGACTCGCCGCTGGCGGCGGTCGACCTGCACGATCCGGCCGACGGCCTGTGGTTCTATCGCCACGTCTTCACCGAGGACGAGGGCAGCGTCGGCGCCGACGGTCGTTATGCGTACCACGTGGAGATTCCGATGAGCGTGATCCAGCAGGCGTGGACCGATCAGGGCGGCACGGGCGACGTCATCGCCAACCCGTACATCCTCGCGTGGGATTACGGCTTGAACCCCTCCGAGGTCTTCCCGATCAACCTGCCGAGCGGCAACCCGGGAACGCCCAGCCCGTGCGTGAGCCCCAAGGGCGGCCACTGGGCCAAGGACGCCACCGGCTGGTGGTACGTGTGTGCCAACGAGACCGGCTACCTCGCCGGGGGATGGTTCACGATTGACGGCGCCGACTACCAGTTCGGCCCCTCCGGCTACATGATGACCGGGTTCCTCAAGCGCCCGAGCGGCGAGTGGGTCTACGCGGACGCTACCGGGGCGCTGGCGAGCGGATGGGTGCGTGACGGCGTGTATGGAGGGCCCTACTGGTACTACCTCGACCCGGCTACGAACGTCATGCGCACCGGATGGCTGTTTGACCGCGGCTCCTGGTACTACCTGGGATCCTCCGGCAATATGCACACCGGATGGATAGAAGTAGGCGGCTCCTGGTACTACCTGGACTTGACAGGAGCGATGCGCACCGGATGGCTCAAGCAGGGTGACGCCTGGTACTATCTGGGGCCTGACGGAGTGATGTTGACCGATGTGCAGATAATCAATGGGCGCACCTATGTCTTCGGTCCTTCAGGTGCCCTGATCGGGTAAGTGGAGGGGAAGATATCCCTGCAATGCCTGGGTTTGGCGGCGCTTCGTACGGGTGTCGTCAAACCCAGGATTCGTTGTTGAAAAAGTTTGGGAAATGTTAAAAAAGGGCTTTTAGATTCCGCGATAAGTGTTGTACTCTGATCTCCAGTGACCACTAGGTCAAAGTTTGTTCCGGCCCGTCCGGGTCACCGACACCATCATTGGAGTTAGACATATGACACCGAAGAAACCGGCGAAGCTGCTCGCTATCGCCGGCGCATGCGCGGTTGCCATCGCGCTGCCCACGTCCCTTGCGATGCCGGGGTCGTTCATCCACCAGGCCGGCTCTGATGCCGACGCCGCCCAGTCTGAACAGGCAGCTGCCGATGAGGCTGCGGCGAGCGAGCCCGCTCCCGAGCTTCCTGTGGGTGACGTCGACAACGCGCTGACCTCGCCTGACGGCGAGTCCCTCTTCGACGAGGATGCCCCTGCCACGGTCGAGGACGACTCCTCGACCGTCGTGGACATGATCGTCCAGCTGGAGGACGGCACCGACACGACCGCCGCACTCGCCTCCATCAACGAGGCCGTGGCTGCGGCCTTCCCGGACGCCTCCACCGAGGTGACCCACGAGTACGTCAACACCTTTACAGGCTTCGCGCTGAGTGCCCCCATCGGCTCGATGGACGCGATCCGTGGTGTGAGCGGCGTGCAGAGCGCGTTCCTCGACCACGAGACGCGCGTGAGCGACGAAGGCGATGACACGCCCACCGACGCGGAGGGCACCGGCGCCGCCGAGTCCGACAGTGCCGCCGACGCCGAGAGCAGCCCCATGGCCGCTATGCGCGCCGCGCAGCACGGTGACGTCACCTCCGCCCAGGCCATGATGAAGGCCACCAACATCTCCAGACCGGCTCTGGCAAGGTCGTCGCCATCATCGACACGGGCGTGGACATGTACCACTCCGCGTTCCGTGGCAACCTGTCCGGAACCCCCGCCATCGATAGCTCCAAGGGCGCTGCCCTGGCGCGCCAGGTGGGCAAGAGCGGCACCTACGTGTCCGAGAAGTTCCCCTTCGCCTACGACTATGCGGACGATGACAACGACGCCTCCCCGGCTGGTTCTCATGGCACGCACGTGGCCGGCATTACCGCTGGTAACGGCGGTCAGATCACGGGTATTGCCCCCGATGCTCAGATCATCGTCGGCAAGGTCGCGCGCAGCCGCGGCGGTGGTATCCCCGACTCCGCCCTGCTCGCCGCTCTCGATGACATGGCGATCATCAAGCCCGACGTCGTGAACCTGTCCCTCGGCCGCACGGCCGGCATGGATAGCGCGGCCGACACCCTGTTCGCAGGCGTGTACGAGAAGCTGCAGAACAACGGCATCATCGTCGATGTGGCCGCCGGTAACGAGTACTCGGCTGCCTACGGCAACAAGTCGGGCAAGAACCTGCCCTACGCCTCCGACCCGGACTCCTCGACCCTGGGTGAGCCCTCCACCTTCGCGCCCGTCGTGTCGGTTGCCTCCATCGAAAACGCGCGCGGCGGTCGTGGCGCCTACAAGATGTCCGACTTCAGCTCGTGGGGCGTGTCTCCCGACATGCGCCTCAAGCCCGAGGTGACCGCCCCCGGCGGCAACATCTACTCAGCCGTGCCCGGCGGTGGCTACCAGTACATGTCCGGCACGTCCATGGCGACCCCGCAGATCACCGGCGTCAGCGCCGTTGTCCTCGAGCGCGTCCAGAACGACCCGCTCTTCTCCTCGATGACCGCACGCCAGAAGGTCGACGTGGTGCAGAACCTCACCATGGGTACCGCAGTCCCCGTCACCGACCCGAACGGCAGCAACGGCGCCTACTACTCCCCGCGTAAGCAGGGCGCAGGCCTCGTCAACGTTCAGGCTGCCACGACGACGGGCGTGTACCCGACCGTCAACGGCGCGACCGACGCCTCCCGCCCCAAGGCGGACCTCGGCGACGGCACCAACGGCTGGCACTTCGACGTCACCCTGCACAACGTGTCCGGCACGGCAGCGACCTACGACATGTCCGCTCAGGCCCTGTCCGAGAACATCTCGGGTGGCCTCTTCACCGGCACGTCCAGCGACTGGAACGGCAAGGGTGTCAACGTCACCTTCTCCAAGAACAGCGTGACCGTCCCCGCCAAGGGCGAGGCCACCGTTGGCATCGACATCACGCCCGGCAGCCAGTTCGCTCAGTACGTTTCCGAGAACGCGCCCTCGGGCACCTTCCTGGACGGCTTCGTGCGCTTCACCTCGCGCACGAATGGCCAGGCTGACATGACCGTCCCCTACCTGGGCTTCTACGGCTCCTGGGGCACGCCGTCGATCTTCGACCAGCTCGTCTCCGAGGGTGACGGCCACGCCGCGTCCTCGGGCATCTACAACGGTTCGAACGGCAACCTCCTCGGCTACAACCCCCTCGTCAAGGGCCGCGATCGTCAGGGTCGTCCCAACGCCGAGCGCTACGTGATCTCCCGCTCCACGGCCTCGGGTGCGCCCACGGCCATCGCTCCTCGCACGGGCACGCTGCGAAGCGTCCACACGCTCACCACGACCTACGCGAACGAGGCCGGCAAGAGCATCGCTTCCTTCACCTCCAAGCAGAACTGGAAGTCGGTGTACGACTCCGACGAGCAGCGCATGAGCTGGGTTGAGGAAAACCACGAGTCGCGCTCGATCAACCTCAACGACTACAAGTACTCGAACCTGCCCGACGGCAAGTACACGCTGACGATCGCCGCCACCAACGACGGCCCGTCTCCGACCAAGCAGTCCATCACCTACAACTTCCGCGTTGACACCAAGGCTCCGGTCGTCGAGAGCGCCACGGTGAGTGGATCCACCCTCGAGGTCGTGATCAGCGACGAGTCGCCGCTGGCAGGCTTCACCGTGAACGATCCGAACAGCGGCCAGTACATCTACCGCGACGTCATCCGTAACGATGCCGACCAGACCTACTCCAACGGTCGTTACCGCTACAAGGCAACCGTCAACATGAGCGAGATTCGCGGCGGCGGCTACAACAAGCCCTACGTCCTCGCGTGGGACTACGGCCTCAACCACTCCAAGGCCACCACGGTGGGACAGTCCGCCGGTAACGGCGGCGGCGCGGATCAGCCTGGCGACAACGGTGGCAACACCGGCGATCAGCCCGGCAACGGTGGCAACACCGGCGATCAGCCCGGCAACGGCGGTAACACGGGCGATCAGCCCGGCACCGGCAACGGCGGCAACCCCGGTACGGGCGTGTGCACCCCCTACAAGTCCGGCCGCTGGGTTGGCGACGGAGCGCGCTGGTGGTACGTGTGCAACGACGGCAGTGGCTACCTGCGTAGCGGCTGGTACCTCATCGGCAACCGCTACTACTACTTCGGCCCCGATGGCTACATGTACACCGGCTGGCTCAACCGTGGAGGCCGCTGGTACTACCTGAACAACTCCGGTGCCATGGAGACCGGCTGGGTCAAGGTCGGAAACCGCTGGTACTACATGGGCTCCGACGGCTCGATGTACACCGGTACGCAATCGATCGACGGCAAGCAGTACACGTTCGATGATTCTGGCGTGTGGGTCAAGTGACCTGCTAGCTCCTTCCTGACACACCCCTGGGCCCGGAAACGCTGTGATGACTGCGTTTCCGGGCCCAGGCCTCGTTTATGGACGGGCTCCTTGTCAGCACGTGGAACGCTGACGAAGGGCCCTTGTTGTGTCGTGTACCCTACGAGACAATGACCGATGGGTTGAACTTTGCATGACACCCCATCGGTTTTCCATCAACACATGGGAGTTTTTACGACTATGACACCGAAGAAACCAGTGGCGCTGCTTGCGCTCGCTGGCGCGTGCGCGCTCGCGGTCGCGGCTCCGGCTGCCCTTGCGGCACCGCCCGCCCCCGCCCCCGTCACCCCACAGCCCGCGCCGTCCGCGACCGAACCGATCATTCCGGTTGGCGACGTCGACACCGCGCTGACCTCGAAGAGCGGCCAGACCCCGGCCGCTGCACCGACCCAGGCCTCTGCTGCTGAGGACTCCACGCGCGTCGTTGGCATCATCGTCGAGCTGGCGAGCGGCACCGACCGCGCTGCCGCCCTCGCCGCCATGAACGAGGCCGTGGCTGGGGTTGACCCGGGTGCCTCCGCCGAGGTGAGCCGCGAGTACACCAACGCCTTTAGCGGATTCGCGCTGAAGGCCCCCGCCGGGTCGCTTGACGCGATCCGCAGCGTGAGCGGCGTGAAGGCCGCGTTCCTCGAGCGTGAGATTCAGGTCGACGATAACGCGACGCCCGACGCCGAGGGCGGTTTCGCGGCCGCGCGCCTGGCGGGCCAGAATCCCGACAACCTGAGCGCCCAGCTCATCATGCACGCCGACCAGGTGTCCCAGAAGGGCGCGGGCAAGGTCATTGCCGTCATCGACACGGGCGTGGACATGACCCACCCGGCCTTCGCCGGTGCCCTGTCCGGGACTCCCGCCCTGGATGCGGGAAAGGTGGCCTCCCTGGCCGCGCAGCTGGGTGCGGGCAAGACGGGCACCTACGTCTCCGAGAAGTTCCCCTTCGCCTACGATTACGCGGACGATGACGCCGACGCGTCCCCGGCAGGTTCCCACGGCACGCACGTCGCCGGTATCGCCGCGGGTAACGCCGGTGAGATCATGGGCGTGGCCCCCGACGCGCAGATTATCGTCGCGAAGGTCGAACGCGACAGCGGCGGTATCCCGGACTCCGCGCTGCTATCCGCCCTGGATGACATGGCGGTCCTGCGCCCCGATGTCGTGAATCTTTCGCTCGGCCAGACGGCCGGCATGGATAACGCCGCCGACAGCGTCTACGCGGGAATCTTCGAGACGCTGCAGGAGAAGGGGGTCGCAGTCGACGCGGCCGCCGGTAACGAATTCTCCGCAGGCTACGGCAACAACTCGGGTAAGAACCTGGCCTACGCCTCCGACCCCGACTCCTCGACCCTGGATGAACCCGCTTCCTACGCCCCCGTGGTTGCCGTTGCCTCCCTCGATAACGTGCTTCAGGCCAACGGTTTCAAGGCGGCTGGACGAGACATCGCCTACCAGCGTGCGCGCGCGGAGGACGGTGACAAGATCGCTGACATCGCCGAGCTGCCCGCTGGCGACTACGAGTACGTTGACGGTGGAATCGCCTCCGAAGAAGATGTGAAAGCTCTCAAGGAGAAGTACCCGGACGGACTGGCCGGTAAGTTCGTGCTCGTGTCGCGCGGTAAGCTGACCTTCGACGCGAAGGTGTCGAACCTTGCAGACCTCAAGCCCGCTGGCGTCCTCGTCTACAACAACGTCCCGGGCGACGCGCTCATGGTCATGAGCCTGTCGACGCTGAGTGTGCCCGCCGGTTTCATGTCGCAGGCCGATGGTCAGGCCATGTTGGCTGCCGCCGACCATCACCTGACCCTCGTTGAGGGCATGACGATCACGCCCAGCAGCAAGCATTCGATGTCCGGCTTCAGTTCGTGGGGCGTCACCCCTGATCTGCGGCTCAAGCCCGAGGTGACCGCCCCCGGCGGCAACATCTATTCCTCGGTGCCTGACGGCGCATACGGGTTCATGTCCGGCACGTCCATGGCGACGCCCCAGATCGTCGGCGTGAGCGCCGTCGTGCGTGAGCGCGTTCAGAACGATCCGCTCTTCGCTCGATGAGTGATCGTGAGAAGGTGGACGTCGTCCAGAACCTCATCATGGGCACAGCCGCCCCCGTCGTCGATCCGCTCCAGGACACTGGTGCCTACTACTCTCCGCGCAAGCAGGGATCCGGCCTGGTGAACGTTCTGGCGGCCACGACCTCGTCTGTGTACCCGACCGTGAAGGGTGCCCCCGAGCAGTCCCGACCCAAGGCCGACCTGGGGGATGGCACGAAGGGCTGGCACTTCGACGTTGTCCTGCACAACCTGTCCGACGCCTCGGCGACCTATGAGATGAACTCTCAGGCGCTTTCCGACATCGTGACGGACGGCTTCTTCAGTGAGCGCTCCTCCGACTGGCGCGGCAAGGGCGTGGAGATCGCCTACTCCGGCGCTGCCTCGGCCACCGGCGAGGGCGCGACCGTCACTGTGCCCGCGAAGGGCGAGGCCACCGTCGGCATCGACGTCACCCCCGGATCCGCGTTCGCCCAGTACGTGACAGACAATGCGCCGTCGGGTACCTTCCTGGAGGGCTTCGTGCGTTTCACGTCGCGCACGCAGGGTCAGTCTGATCTGACCGTGCCCTACCTGGGCTTCTACGGCGACTGGGGTAAGCCCGCGATCTTTGACCAGCTTGCCTCTGAGGGCGATGGGCACGTCCTGGCCTCGGGCATTTACAACGGTAGGAACGGAGACCTGCTCGGGTTCAACCCCCTGCGCAAGGTGTCGGAGCGTACTGTTCGTCCCCAGTCCGACAAGTACGTCATTTCACGCTCGACGGCCTCTGGTGCTCCCACGGCCATCGATCCGCGTACGGGCACTCTGCGGTCCGTGCACACGATGACCACCACCTACACGAACGCGGCTGGCGAGGTCGTCGCCTCGTACACGTCTCACCAGAACTGGAAGTCCGCCCTGGACTCGAATGGGGTCATGACTGCGGTGGAGCAAGGCCATGCGTCCAGGGGCCTGGACCTGACGTCCGACGAGTTCAAGAACTGCCCGATGGCGCGTACAAGGTGACGATTGCCGCCAGCAACGACGGTCCTTCGCCGACCGAGCAGTCTATCTCCTACGACTTCCGCGTCGATACGACGCCTCCGGTCATCGAGCGGGCAAGCGTGGACCTTGGTGATATGGCTGGCCCCGTTCTCGATCTGGAAATCAGTGACGAGTCACCCATCGCCGGCTTTACCCTGCACGACCCCGGAAGCGGACTGTGGTTCTACCGCAGTCTTAATGAGGATGACGCCCACCAGTGGTACAGCGAAGGCAGGTACCGCGAGAGCCTAAGTATCGGTCTGGGTGAGTTTGAGCTCGGTTGGACCGATCAGGGCGGCGAGGGCGACATTATTGCGCACCCCTACCTGCTCGCGTGGGACTACGGCCTCAACCACTCCGAGGCGGTCACGATTGACCTGCCTTCCGATAACGAGGGTCCGATCGCTCCGTGCGTGAGTCCCACGGGCGGACATTGGGCCCACGACTCCACTGGCTGGTGGTACGCCTGTGCGAGCGGCACGGACTACCTCAAGGGCGGCTGGTTCACGATCAACGGCTCCGACTACCTGTTCGGTCCCAACGGCTACATGTCCACCGGTTTCCTCCAGCGTCCCTCCGGCGAGTGGGTCTACGCGGATTCCGAGGGTGCTCTGGTGGGCGGCTGGGTCAGCGACGGCGGCTCCTGGTACTACATGGATCCCGACACCAAGGTCATGCGCACCGGCTGGCTGCTCGATCGCGGCTCCTGGTACTACCTGTCCGACAGCGGTGCGATGGCCGTCGGCTGGGTGCAGGTGGATGGTTCCTGGTACTACCTGAAGGCCTCCGGGGCGATGGCCACCGGCTGGGTCAAGGTGGGCGACTCCTGGTACTACCTGTCCTACTCGGGAGCGATGCTGACGGGCACGCACACGATCAACGGACGCACCTACGTCTTTGACGAGAACGGTGCGTGGGTCGGATGAGAGCGAGGCGCTAGCGCCTGACGATCATCGCCACGAGGCCCGGGAACCTTGCTATGTGAGTGTTCCCGGGCCTCGTCGCAGTTTGTCGGTAAAATATTCTCCAATTGTTCCCCAATGTGAAACAAAGTTTGTCAAAAGTTATTCGTGAGGTATGTTAGGTGTGGCGGCCGACACGGCGGAGTCCTTCCGCCCCCAGGGACGGCCACTGTCGACACATTGGAGTTACGCACATGACAACGAAGAAACCAACGGCGCTCCTCGCGCTCGTCGGTGCCTGCGCGCTTGCGGCCACAGGCCCGGCGTCGCTCGCAGCGCCGACGACTCCCACGCCACCGCAACCCACCGAGCAGGCCACGGCCTCGTCCCCTGCCCGTGGGCGACATCGACACCGCGCTGACCTCGAAGAGCGGGCAGACCAGCCAGGCCGATCAGGCCCAGGCGAGCGACGAGGCCGACTCGGCCGCCGTCGTGAGCATCATCGTCCAGCTCAATGACGGTGCAGACCGCGCCGCCTCCCTCGCCTCCATCAACGAGGCCGTGGCCGGCGCCTTCCCCGGAACCTCCGCCCAGGTGGAACGCGAGTACGACAACGCCCTGCGGGGCTTCGCGCTCAGCGCCCCCGCCGGCTCTCTCGACGCGATCCGCGCGGCGAGCGGCGTCAAGGCTGCCTTCCGTGATCGCGAGACCCGCGTCGAGGATGCCGACGACCAGGTCGCTGGCGAGGGAGCGACGAACTCCGCCCGTACCTCAACCCAGGACCCCGCCAACCTCAGCGCCCAGCTGATGATGCACGCCGACCAGATCACCCAGAAGGGCGACGGGAAGGTCATCGCCGTCATCGACACGGGCGTGGACATGACGCATCCGGCGTTCGCGGGCGCCCTCGGGGGGACCCCCGCGCTCTCGGCGGACAAGGTGGCGTCCCTGACCCCCCAGCTGGGCGACGGCAAGACCGGCACCTACGTGTCGGAGAAGTTCCCCTTCGCCTACGACTACGCGGATAACGACCCGGACGCCTCGCCGACCGGACAAGCCGGATCGCACGGCACGCACGTCGCCGGCATCACCGCGGGCAACGCGGGCGAAATCGTTGGCATCGCGCCCGACGCGCAGATCATCGTCGCCAAGGTCGCGCGCAGCGTCGAGGGCGACATCACCGATTCCGGGCTGCTCGCCGCACTCGACGACATGGTGATCCTGCACCCCGACGTCATCAACCTGTCGCTCGGCCAGCTCGGAGGTATGGACAACGAGGCCGACTCGGTCTACGCGACCGTCTTCAAGAGCCTGCAGGACGTGGGCGTGACCGTCAACGCGGCAGCCGGCAACCACTACACGGCCGGATACGGCAATACCTCCGGCAAAAACCTGCCCTTCGCGTCCGACCCGGACTCCTCCACCCAGTGCGAGCCAGCGACCTACTCCTCCGTGGTCTCCGTCGCCTCCGTCGATAACTCGCTGGCGCACAGCGCGTTCACAGTCGGCGACCGCGACATTCCCTTCCAGCGGGCCGGTGGCGCTAACGGTCAGAAGATGCCCGACCTGTCCGACCTGACCGGCGGCCCCTTCGAATATGTCGACGGCGGCATCGGTTCGGCCGAGGACGGCGCCGCGCTCAAGGCCAAGTACCCCGAGGGCCTGGCCGGAAAGATCGTGCTGGTCAAGCGAGGCTCCCTCACCTTCCAGACCAAGTTCGACAACATCGCAGGCTCCAAGCCCGCCGGCTTCATCGTCTACAACAACGTTCCCGGTGACTCCCTCGTCGTCATGAGCCTGGCGACGGACGGCGTGCCCGCCGCATTCATTTCGCAGGCGGACGGCGAGGCCATGCTGGCCGCCGCCGACCACCACCTGAGCGTCGCCCCCGGCAAGGTCGTCGCCCCCAGCTCGAAGTACTCCATGTCGAGCTTCTCCTCCTGGGGCGTCACCCCCGACCTGCGCCTCAAGCCCGAGGTCGCCGCACCCGGCGGCAACATCTACTCCTCGGTGCCCGGAGGCACCTACGAGTTCATGTCCGGCACGTCGATGGCGACCCCGCAGATGGCGGGCGTGAGCGCGGTCGTCCTGCAGCGCGTCCAGAATGATCCGCTGTTCGCGTCCATGAGCGCACGTGAAAAGGTTGACGTCGTCCAGAACCTCATCATGGGCACGGCCGCTCCCATCGCCGACCCGCTCCAGGACACCGGCGACCCGTACTCCCCGCGCAAGCAGGGCTCGGGTCTGGCGAACGTCCTGGCTGCCACGACCTCGTCCGTATACCCGACCGTGGCGGGCGCCCCCGAGTCCTCCCGACCCAAGGCCGACCTGGGGGATGGGACCAAGGGATGGCACTTCGACGTCACCCTCCACAACCTCTCCGGCGTCGAGGCCACTACGCCCTGAACACGCAGGCGCTCTCCGAGATCGTTGAGGATGGGTTCTTCACCGGCCACTCCTCCGACTGGCGAGGCAAGGGCGTGGACATCGCCTACTCCGGCGCGGCCGTGAGCGGCACCGGCGAAGGCGCGACCATCACCGTCCCCGCCTCGGGCGAGGCAACCGTGGGCGTGGACGTCACGCCTGGCGCCGCCTTCGACTCCTACGTCGCGCAGAATACGCCCAACGGCACGTTCCTCGACGGCTTCGTGCGCCTCACCTCGAAGACTGACGGACAGCCCGACCTGACCGTGCCCTACATGGGCTTCTACGGCGACTGGGGCAAGGCCCCCATCTTCGACGCCCTCGCCTCCGACGGGGGAGCGCACACCCTGGCCTCGGGCATCTACAACGGCACCACGGGCCAGCAGCTGGGATACAACCCCCTGGTCAAGGCCGACGCGCGCACCGGCACGCCCAAGGCTGACCGCTACGTCCTCTCCCGCGCCGAGGCCTCGGGCGCTCCCACGGTCCTCGAACCGCGCACCGGCACCCTGCGCAGCGTCCACACGCTCAACACCGTGTACGCGAACGCCGCCGGTGAATCCGTCGCCTCGTACGTGACCCACCAGGTCTGGAAGTCCGGCGTCAACCCCAGCACCGGCAAGATGACCTGGGTCGAGGACGGCCACGAGCCCACGACCCTGGACCTGCGCTCCGACGCGTACAAGAACCTGCCCGACGGCGACTACACGCTGACGCTCTCCGCGCACAACGATGGCCCCTCGCAGGCCGAGCAGTCGATCTCGTACAACTTCAGCATCGACACGGCCGCGCCCGAGGTCGCCACCCTGGAGTACACAGAGGAGGGCGGCAACGCCCGCCTGCTCGTCACGGTCACCGACAACAAGCCCGTGGCCGGCATCGACCTGCACGACCCGGCCGACGGCCTGTGGTTCTACCGCCACGTCTTCTCTGACACCGACGGTGTCAAGGGCGACGACGGCAGGTACCGCTACGAGTTCGAGATCCCCATGTCCGAGCTCTCCCAAGCCTGGACCGACCAGGGCGGCTCCGGCGAGGTTATCGCCCACCCGTACCTGCTCGCCTGGGACTACGGCCTGAACCACTCCGAACCCAAGACGGTCGACCTGCCCACCGGCAACGAGGGCGTCAAGCTGCCCTGCACCAACCCCGCCGACGGTCACTGGGCCAAGGATGCCGTGGGCTGGTGGTACGTGTGTGCCAACGGCACCGACTACCTGACGTCAGGGTGGTTCACGATCAACGGCTCCGACTACCAGTTCGGACCATCCGGCTACATGATGACCGGCTTCCTCAAGCGCGCCGATGGAACGTGGGTCTACGCCGACTCCGAGGGCGCTCTCGTGGACGGCTGGGTGCGCGATGGTGGCTCCTGGTACTACCTGGACCCCGCCACCAAGACCATGGCCACCGGCTGGCTCTTCGACCGCGGTTCCTGGTACTACCTGGGCGACTCGGGCGACATGCACACCGGCTGGGTGCAGGTCGGCGGCTCGTGGTACTACCTGAACTCCTCGGGTTCGATGCGCACCGGCTGGCTGAACCTGGACGGCGCCTGGTACTACCTGGGACCTGACGGCGCCATGTTCACCGGCACGCACACGATCAACGGACGCGTCTACACCTTCGATGAGTCGGGAGTCTGGCAGCGCTAAGCCTGTCTGTCCCTTCCGATTCACGAGGCCTGGGCCCGGGAACGCTCCCCGCGAGAGTTCCCGGGCCCTCCCGTATGCGCGCCCCGGCCTTGGGTGGGCGGGCCGCATGAGGCGAGCGAAGCGCACGTTTGCCTGTATTGGACAAGGCGAACAATTGGTCAGATGAAGTACTCCAAACACGGCTTGTCATGCGTGTTCCTGCGATATGGTGAATGTGGTGGCCGACATAGTCCAGTGTCTCTGCGCGATGAGTCGGCCCCTCACAAACGCATAGGAGTGCACCATGTCAATGAAGAAATCAGCTGTCCTCCTGGCGTGTGTCGGCGCGTGCGCGCTCGCGGTCGCGAGCCCCTCGTCGCTCGCTTCGCCGATACTCGCCTCCCAACCCGCCGCTTCCCCGGCGTTGAGCGCACAGGCAGCCACGGCCTCGTCCCTGCCGGTGGGCGACGCCGATACCGCGCTGACCTCGAAGAATGGGGGAGAGCGCGCGTGCCGAACCCGTGCGAGCGGGCAGTGAGCAGGACCCGAACCTCGTCGCCGGCATCGTCGTCCGCCTGGAGGCGGGGGCTGACCGCGAGGCCACCCTGGCCTCCGTGAACGAGGCCGTGGCCGGGGCCTTCCCGGAGGCCTCGCTCCAGGTGGAGCGCGAGTACCACCATGCCCTACAGGGCGTCGCGCTCAAGGCCCCCGCCGGATCGCTGGATGCTATCCGCGCGGTTCCCGGCGTCGCAGCGGCGTTCATCGAGCGCGAGACGCGTGTGCGCGACACGGTGGGCACCGATGCCGCAGGTGGTGTCCGAACGTCGAGGATCGCCAGCCAGGACCCCGACAACCTCAGCTCCCAGGTCATGATGCGCACCGACCGGGTCGCACAGAAGGGGGAGGGGACAGTCATCGCAATCATCGACACCGGAGTTGACATGACTCACCCCGCCTTTAGCGGTGCCCTGAGCGGGACTCCAGCCCTCGACGCAGACAAGGTGGCCGCCTTACTTCCCCAACTGGGGGACGGCAAGGATGGTACGTACGTTTCCCGAGAAGTTCCCCTTCGCCTACGACTACGCCGATAGAGACGCGGACGCTTCGCCGTCCCCCGACGAGTCCGGCACCCACGGGACGCACGTCGCGGGCATTGCCGCGGGCAACGCCGACAAGATTATGGGCACCGCCCCTGACGCGCAGGTGATCGTCGCGAAGGTCTCGCGAAGCCAGAGCGGCGAGTACCCCGACTCGGCGCTGCTTGCCGCCCTGGATGACATGGCCGTGCTGCGCCCCGACGTCGTGAACCTGTCGCTCGGGCAGACGGGCGGTATGGATAGCGAGGCTGACTCGGTGTACGCGAGCGTCTACAAGAACCTGCGAGACGCCGGGGTGAGCGTGAACGCTGCCGCGGGCAACGAGTATTCCGCCGGGTACGGCAATCTCTCGGGCAAGAACGAGCCCTACGCCTCGGACCCAGACACCTCGGTCCTGTGCGAGCCTGCCTCCTACCCTTCGGTCGTGGCTGTGGCCTCGGTGGAAAATGGCACGTCATACTCGGCGTTTTCAGCAGCCGGTCGTGACGTCGCCTACCAGAGCGCGCGCGGCTTCGAGGGCGAGAGCGTCGCGAGTCTTGGCGACTTGGCCCCCGGAGACTACGAGTACGTGGAGGCGGGTTTCGGTTCGGCCGAGGACGCGGCCGCCCTGGCGGCGAAATACCCGGAGGGACTGGCCGACAAGATCGTGATGGTCTCCCGTGGAACCCTGGATTTCCAGGAGAAATTCGACAACATTGCGCCGCTCAAGCCCGCGGCGATCCTCGTGTATGACAATGAGCCCGGCGACGCGCTCCTCATCATGAACCTGTCAACCCTCGATGTGCCCGCCGCCTTCATTTCCCAGGCGAGTGCGCAGGCCATGCTGGCCGCCGCCGACCATCACCTCACCCTCGTTGAGGGCAAGGTCCTGGAGCCCACCAGCTCCTACTGGATGAATGACTTTTCCTCGTGGGGAGTGTCTCCCGACCTGCGGCTCAAGCCTGAGATCGCCGCGCCCGGCGGCAACATCCTCTCCTCAGTCCCCGGCGGCGACTACGAACACTCGTCCGGCACGTCCATGGCGACCCCGCAGATGTCGGGCATCGACGCGATTGTCCTCCAGCGCGTCCAGTCCGATCCGCTCTTCGCCTCGATGAGTGCGCGCGAGAAGGTTGACGTCGTCCAGAATCTCATCATGGGCACCGCGCGCCCCTTGACCGACCCGGAGCAAGCCACCGGCGCCTACTACTCTCCTCGCAAGCAGGGTGCTGGCCTGGTCAACGCCCACGCGGCCACGACCTCGTCCGTGTACCCGACCGTGAAGGGTGCTCCCGAGCCGTCCCGTCCCAAGGCCGACCTGGGGGATGGCACCAAGGGCTGGCACTTCGACGTCGTTCTCCACAACCTTTCCGACGCGCCCGCGACCTACGAGCTCGGCTCCCAGGCGCTGTCTGAGATCGTCGACGGCGGCTTCTTCACTGAGCACTCCTCGGATTGGCGAGGCCGTGGCGTGGACATCGCGTTCAGCGGCGCCGCCTCGTCGGCGGGGGAGGGCGCGAGCGTGACCGTCCCCGCGAAGGGCGAGGTCACCGTCGGCGTTGACGTGACGCCCGGCGCAGAGTTCGCCCAGTATGTCACGGACAACACGCCCAACGGCACGTTCCTGGACGGCTTCGTGCGCTTCGCCTCGCGCACCGAGGGCCAGCCCGACCTCGCTGTGCCCTACCTGGGCTTCTACGGCGACTGGGGTAAGGCTCCGATCTTCGACGCGCTGGCCTCGGACGGCAAGGGGCACATGCGGGCCTCGGGACTCTACGATGGAGAAACAGGCACCCTCCTCGGATTCAACCCCCTGGTGCGGGCCAGCGAGCGACCCGAGCGCCCCGACGCCTACGGGTACGTGCTCTCCCGGGCCGAGGCCTCGGGCGCGTCCCACGTCCTCGAACCGCGCACGGGCACACTGCGCGGCGTGCATACCCTGCGAACCGTGTATACCAACGACGCCGGGGCAACCATCGCGTCCTTCGAGCGCCACCAGAACTGGAAGTCCGTGTTTGACGCCCTCACCACACAGGTCTCGTGGGCCGAGCGCGAACACGAAGCCACGTCCCTGGACCTGCGCTCCGAGGCATACAAGGATCTGCCGGACGGGGAGTACACGCTGACGATATCGGCGACCAACGACGGCCCCTCGCCCACCGAGCAATCCATCTCTTACAAGTTCCGCATCGACACGACCGCTCCCGTCATCGAGGATGTGCGCTACTCCGGCGAGGGTGAGGACACGACCCTCACCTTCACGATCGTTGACTCCTCGCCGATGGCCGCCTTCGACCTGCACGACCCGATCGATGGCCTGTGGTTCTACCGGCACATCCTCTCCGACGGCGACCAGATCGCTGACGCGGACGGCAAGTACCGCTACGAGGTCGAGGTCCCGCTGTCCGAGATATCGCGCGCGTGGACGGATCAAGGCGGGAAAGGGCCCGTCGTGTCCAACCCCTACGTGCTCGCCTGGGACTACGGCCTGAACTACTCGTCGGCGGTCACCGTCAATCTGCCGACCGGGAACCCGAGCATTCCCACGCCCTGCACCGACCCCGCCGACGGTCACTGGGTGACAGAGAACGGGGGATGGCGCTACGTGTGCGCCGACGGGGTCTCCTTCCTGACGTCGGGCTGGTTCACGATCAACGGCTCCGACTATCAGTTCGATTCCTCCGGCTACATGATGACCGGCTTCCTCCAGCGCGTTGATGGTCAATGGGTCTACGCGGACGCCTCCGGAGCCCTGGTGGGCGGCTGGGTGCGTGACGCCGCGTACGGAGGGCCGCACTGGTACTACCTGGACCCCGTCACCAAGCTGATGCGCACGGGCTGGCTGTTTGATCGCGGCTCGTGGTACTACCTGGGTGCTTCGGGCGACATGCACACCGGCTGGGTCAAGGTTGACGGTATCTGGTATTACCTCACCCCGTCGGGCGCGATGCACACCGGCTGGCTGAACCTGGACGGCGCCTGGTACTACCTGGGGCCTGACGGTGGCATGTTCACCGGCACGCACACGATCAACGGACGTGTCTACCGCTTCGACACGTCGGGAGTCTGGCAGCGCTAAGCCTGTCTGTCCCTTCCGATTCACGAGGCCTGGGCCCGGGAACGCTCCCCGCGAGAGTCCCCGGGCCCTCCCGTATGCGCGCCCAGGCCTCGTTCCCCTCTCCTCATCGCGGGCACTCCAGCGAGCCGAGGCGCGACTGAGGTATGTTGGGCGAGGCGGCCAACATAACGCAGGGATCCAAGGCCCGAGGTAGCCGCCCAGAATGACGGAGGAGCACCCCATGTCCATGAAGAAACCCGCTGCCCTGATGGCAGGCGTCGGCACGTGCGCGCTCGCGGTCGCGAGCTGTTCCTCCCCGGCCCCCGCCCCCAGTCCGACCCGGTTGTCGATTCGTCGCCTTCAGCCGTCCAGTCAGGCGCTCAGTCAGGCGCTCAGTCGGGCCCCGGGTCTGCTGCTCCGACCCTGCCCGTGGGCGACGTCGACAACGCGCTGACGTCCAGGGACGGGCAGAGCGGCCCGGGCGCGCAGAGCGGCCCGGCCGACTCCTCCGGCGACGTGGAAGCCACCGGCCCCGCCGTCTTCGTCGTCGTCCTTGAGGAGGGGGCCGACCGCGCGGCGACCCTCGCCTCGATCAATAAGGCCGTGGCCGCCGCCTTCCCGGGCGAGTCCGTCGAGGTTGAGCGCGAATACGTGAACGCCCTTCAGGGGTGGTCGCTGCGTGCTCCCGCTGGGGCGCTGGAGGCGATTCGGGGCGCGAACGGCGTAGAGTCCGCGTACCTCGATGGCGAGATGCGGGTGCAGTAAAGCCCCCGCGCGACGAGGCCGTGGTCGGGTTGTCCGATCGCGGCCTCGCTTGTTGTCTGGCGTCTGGTCGTGCCAGTCGGCCTGCACGGATATCCGTCGCACGAAGAAACAAGACTAGGAGTTGTACACGCCGAACTTACCGGCTGTATAGCAGTAAAAAGGGGTTTGTCAGTTACGTTCTTATGCTACGGTTATCCCGGAGCTGACAGGGGCGCGCCGCTGCGTTCCCACGTGGTCACCCATAACCATAGAGGAGCACATCATGTCATTGAAGAAGTCGTCTATCGTCCTGTCGTGCGTCGCGGGGTGCGCGCTCGCGGTCGCAAGTCCCTCGGTCGCCATGGCCTCGCCCGCGGCTCAGGTGGGAGCGACGCAGGCGGCGGGCGTCCAGGCGGCCATGGTTGGAAGTTGGTACCGACCCTCTGAGAGTGTCGAGGTTGTCGTGCGCCTTGAGGAGGGCGCCGACCGTGCGACCGTTCTTGCGTCGATCAGGGAAGCCGTGGCCGAGTTCTTCCCCGGCGAGTCCGTCAAGGTCGAGTACGAGTACGGGTACGTCGTGAAGGGTTTCGGGCTGAGCGTGCCCGCCGGGTCTATCGACGTGATCAGGGGCGTCAGTGGCGTCCAGTCGGCCTACTACGTGCGCTCGAATCGCCTGTGGTAGGCCCGTCCTAGTGTGAGCGCCATTGACGAGGCCGTGGCCGGGTGTTCCGGTCACGGCCTCGTTTGTTGTGTGGGTGCCCGCAGTGGTGAGGCTTGTGGCGTGCGTGCCACGGCCTCGGCCCTCGTTGTGCGCACGCGACGCTGGGAATCGGAACGTGGGTGACTGGCGAAGGAAGCTGTACGTAGTAGCGTCCCGCATAGTGGTGTAACCGTGTGGTGGTCGGCCCGTTTGATATGGGTGCGGTCACCGTGTGATCCTTCGAGAAAGCTCTCTACTTCTGACTCGAAATGATGTGGAGGCACAACGATGACCGCTCCTCATATTATTGACCCTGCTGGCATGCTTGGTGAGGCGTTGTCCCAGGCATCCCCAGATTTGATGCGTTCCTTGCTCCAGCACGTCATTAAGGAGTTGCGTGAGGTGTTGGTATCGCCGCGGCTCTGATGTGGCGAGATGTGATGCGGAGATCCGGTAGTGCGACAGATCGTCTACTAACTTCAAATTTGATCCAAATTTGAAGTTAGTAGAAGTAATCCTGTTGTTTGCGCGCGTGTGGTGGTTCGGGGCGCCCGATTGATCGGGAACGCGGTATCTCACGTCGATGGGTGGCCCCGATCGCTTAGGTGGCGCACGAAGCGCTGGTGCGGCAACGGGCGGGCGGATCGCGGTGCTGCGGGCAGCTGGGCCCGATAGGTGGTCGTACTAACCCGTCTCTGCGCAGCTGGGCCCTACTAGTGGAGCGTGGGCAGGGGTGCCCATGCTCCACCTGTGGGGTTAACGTGCGCAGGGAAGGGCCCACACTGCTACCTGTCGGGTTCACGTGCGCAGGGAAGGGCCCAGGGGGCCACGCCTGCG
>BNJV01001275.1_pt1 | contig 125559 bp, 163 predicted proteins | sample 8540591 | NCBI WGS metagenome assembly BNJV01 (sample SAMD00202457, study PRJDB9452) | human saliva metagenome | host: Homo sapiens
TGTTGATGTATTGTTGAGCCAGGCCCCGCGCCCAGAAGTTTCTGAGGATCGAGAACTGCTTCAGGTGTTGAAGTATCACACTTCAGCAGTCACAGGATAACACATCCCGTGATCCGTGAGGCGTCGATTGTCGTTCAACTCCTTGTGCCAGTTTAGAGGGCCGCAGTTACCGCCATGCCGCCACCTTGTCATCACCATCCATTTTGCCGCACTCACGAGCCGCACGAAGGCGTAACGGACAGTTTTCCAGTTCAGGATCTGCAACCACACGATCTTTCCACTTCCGAACTGCATCTGGCCGAGGCCGATCGCCCCCGCCTGCCCGCCCGTCACACCGCACCAGACGGAGCCCGCCCACCAGCCCAACCGTGGTCAGCCAACAGGCTCACCCCGAGTCCGGCTCAGCGAGTCTCTTCATCTTCCGGCCGAAATCGGCTCGTCCAACGGCTCAGGTCCATCACAACCACACCGGCTCGTCGCCCGTTTGCCAGGCATGGTCACACGCCCAGTGGACGCATCATTGAGGGCAACTCTTCACCCGCGACCGCACCAGCATCAATTCCTCCAGCGAATAGCCACACGAACACGCGAACGCGGCCGATCAGTAACGGTCGACACCCCACGATCCAATACGCAGAGCCGAGCCAACAGCAAACGGAGAATGCCGGTTGTCGGCGGGCACCGGCTGCGTCGTCAATCGCCTGTAATGCCTGCGATTGTGAGGATTATGTCATTGCTCAAAAGAAAGAATCCTCCGCTTGCCAGAGCCGCGCCCGTCATCTCCTCCGCGATTTCACGATCATTCTCGCCCGCAGTTCTTTCCATCATGAAATCTCAAAAATCCAGCCTGCTTGCCTCAGCAATCATGGTACATCATATCTCAACCCTTCATTCCTCGAAACTGCACCAGCACTGTCGCTTCAATTATCCGTTTTTGACTTGTTTGAAATAAAGAGAAGAGTTCTTCGAGTCGTATCTGCTGGTATTGCCCAGCTTGTTGGTGACTCGATATTTTAAACTGCTGTGTCGCCGGTCGCGATTTTGCGCATGCCGCCATCGCCCTCATACCATTGCGGATGTCTGCGTTTCAGCCGTTGCCGTCCCGAAAACCTCTGAAAATCATGCACAGCCCGAGCCATCACGGTAAAGTTTTGAGTCGCGTGGAACGAGGCCTCATTCTCATCTGAAATCGAGAAAGCCAGCAACCTGTTGCAGATTTCACCACGATTAACTCCACGAAAGGTTCGGTAATCACAGCCTCCTCACCTCGTCCTCACGTTACTGGCCGCAGGAGTGGTCAGTACACTGCCGGATAGACACGGTCAAGAACAAATACGGTAGAGCAGCAGCAGAAACAACAGACCGTGAATAACATCATAAAATAGCTGAGGTCGCCCCCTTCACCTTCGGGGTCTGGGAGAGATCTCTGTGTCAGACGACAGGCCGGATCGGGATTATATCCGCAGACGACGACGCATTAAACGCCCTCACGGCACGCCGCCTGGCTCCGTGACTTCCCATGGAGCCAGCCCCAGCGCGCAGCACTGTCACCAGCCCGCGAGCCTGCGGAAGATACCGTCCGCGGGTCTGTGATACGGAGCATCCCACGGCGCTGCGCCCTCCGTCTGCGTCACCCATCTCGAGTAAAGCGCCGCTTCAGTGTCCCAGCACGCCCGAAATATTACGCGACCGCGAATAGCAGCACAGCCCAGCCCACGCAGTGACTGGCGACGGAGTAGTGCCTCGCCGTGCCGGAAAGCACTCAGGTCATTGACCCCGACGCTGGGCCCTCATCTTCTTCGATCTCCGAGATTCGCCTGCAGAGAAGATTTAGTAAAGATCCGTCCGCCTCCTCCTTCCTTCCACCCATGTGCGATTTTTAGAGTGAGATTGAAGCCGAAAGTTGCGTTAAGACTTGAATGGCATGTGCTGACCGATTATCTCGAGGGAACATACTTGCGCTCGGGCAGTTCGGTTCAGTCCATCAGCTTTAGTAGATGATGACATCAGCCAATGAAAGAAACGAATCAGTTTTTCCACCTCAGTGACGGCAAGTCGATCGCAGTGAGGTCAGCCCATCGCATTGCCGGAGGGAGCAGATGCACCAGGAGTCCCGGAAGGCTTTAACACGATAAACCGCTGCCGGAGGCTCATCCTGAATATCGACGTTGGTCTGTTCAGCGACGCGTTTATGCAGTACCGGCATTGGCTACCGAAAATGTCGAGAAACCGGTTAGCCTCGAAAGGACAGGCGAGTTATTGCAAAGCGTTGTCAGAGATGGTCGCGCCGACGACGCCATCTGTCCGGATGGTCACCAGATATTTCCCGACAACAGCCCGGGCGCCGGGAACAGGAAAGTCGAAGACAGCGGTTGCGCCGAGTCCGATGGATGTTTCCGTTCTCGAAGACAACTGAAACATGGCAGTATTGCGATCTTTTCCTTAGCGAGCCCGAGTGCGCACAGCAGTTGTTTGTGCGGACCGACGATTTCAGTCAAAGCTCGCTATTGTCGAAAACCTAACACTCATCGGATCGGCCACAGCCATCACTGAAATATCGAACATAGCGTTAGCCGAAATGATTGGCTTAGAAACAGCATCGCCGTGAAAAGGTCAGCGCGGTGTCGGCGGATGCGAAAAATAGTACCGCTGGCGATACGAGACCGGCGCGGATTGAGGCGCCGTCCGCACCGAGGATCACCAGCGACGAAACGATCCGGAACAGTAAAATATGCCGCTCATTGAACCGGCATGATGGTCGAAAACGGAGTGAGGTCGTGATGCTCCCGCCAGCCGTAAAAGCAGTTGGCCTGGGAGTCACTGGAGCAAAAGTCATCGGGTAGTCGTCATCAGCAAAAGGATTCTCTGTGGTTCAGCAGGACGAAACAGCGGCAGGCGTGTGTTACCCATCGCCAACACACAGCCTTCGGCGCAGAAATGCTGGGACAGTGAAGATGGGAACACAGAGCGGACATATCTACGGAGCCTGTGGGGAGAGCCGATGCAACCAGAGCAGTGTGTCCGGTGACCCGGAAGAGCGAAAGAAATTAGCAATTAACATGAATCTCACTGGAGCGTAATGATTACAGAAAAATAAACAGCCCGGAAGAATCTTCGGAGGCCCTGCCGAGTCGGCGATCGAGATCGTCTGCATGATTGAACAATCGCGGCTCACGCGCTCGCGGACAAGATCCTTGACGGTCTCATCACCTGACCGCTTCGAGTGAAAGCGCACACCGGGTGAAGCCTTCGCCCGGGCACAGTCGCCTGGCTAATGGCATGGTTATGTCTGATGGCATTCCATGAGTATCGTTAGATCAGTAAGAAGTTTCGACGCGGAGTTGACGGTCCGCACTGGACGATATCTGTCCCAGGCCCGGCAGACGGCGGTCTCCACCGCCGAAAGCGCAGCAAAACGGAAGCCCAGGCATCCTTCGTCTTCTCAGCCCGCCAGCCGATGCCCATCGAGCGCCCCTGGCAGCGTTCAAACAGCGAACCACTGCAGCCATCGTGCGAAAGCATGCCCTTTCGTCGAAGCGACGGCATTGGGCGCCCTTCTGAAGCGGAGTATTCTTTACCCTTCCAGCCGAGCGAACCATGGAGCACTGTCGTCGGTTATTTTTGCCGATGCAGAGATTCATGGTCGTCGCCTCATCGCTTCCGTATCGGTTCACGAAGAAAATCGGCACGATACGGTCGGCATTGCAGTGATCGTCGTTGCCGGCGGAAAGCAACACGAACGTCTTCATCAGCCCACGATCGATCGCCCAGAGCGCAACCGAAAGCAACCACCTCCTGTCATCGCTTCCGTGAAGACACCGATACTACGGTTTGAGTCGAGCGAGGAAAGCCGAGCCCGTCCATCTCGAATTATTATTTGCACCGATAGCTGGAAGAGATTCGCGATGGATTGAGTGCCGAGCGAGCATCTACTGGACCGTTCATCGAAAGCAGTGCGCAGCCCGGTGACGGAAACGCCGATCTGCCCGCAGTCAGCTGAGCGAAGTCGGCGCCATATCCGCCAGTTCACGTCGTGACGAAGCCCACATGTTATCGATTCGTCACCAGCCATTTGCGCAGCTCGAAAGCAGATTTCACCATGTCTGGAGGCATGAAGTCTGAACGAAACAGTTTTTCGCCGCGCCCTTCCGCAACCGAAAGTTATCTGCGTGAAACCGTTGAGCAAATCACGCAGTCACTGAGGCACCGTCCATCATTGAAAGAAGAGCCTCGCGAGTCAGGTCGAAACCTGCCTCTGACCGATTAAGGACATCATTCAGATCAGTCGGCGTCAAGGACTTCGCCGCAGGCCCAAACGAGACGCATGCCTACAGTTCACCAGAAATGAGAAAGCCGGTGATCAACACGTTATCACGGAAAGAAGAGAAGGTTCGGACAAAGTTTACGCCAGCTTCCGACCGGAACACACATGCGTCGCTTCCGCGCCACGTGGACGCATGAGACCGTCGATTTACGCAGTCGGTGCAGCATGCGCCTCCCTACCGGAAGAGCGGTCATCGAAAGATGCCTCGTTGTCACGGAAGAGTCGGCGCATCGACAGCTCGCATTCAGCCAGCCGCCTGGTTGTCGCAGCGAATATGCAGCAGCCATGAACATCATTAAACACGAGTACTCGTCTCCGTCGGGGTCCTGCCCAGCGCGATGGTGAATGAATTTCACGTCAGCATTGTGGAAAACAAAACATTCGCATATGAAATCGACGGACTGGGTCCGTGCGTATCGACGCCGAGCAGCCTGGCGTCCGCATCCGTTTTCAAAAATTTATCCTTCCATCAAGACAGCCAGCAAAACAGGCCCGGACGGCGCCATCGCAGCTGCAGCATCGCGTAGACTGGACAGTTGAAAGGCTGGGATGGGAACCGAAGGCGGATTTATACATCTACCATGCCGATACGTCTGCCTTAAGAAATAGTTTTGTTTGTTTTAAACCGAATGTCATCCGGGAACGACCGGGACATCTGGCTTCTTTTGTCTAATTTGATGTAAAACAACAGATAAAGCACCGAATCACTGGAGAATATAGCTAATATTTTTTGTCGTATTTTCTTGTTTTATCATTAATTTCTCTAAAAAGGAAGGAAAATGTTGGGTGCAAAGTAGCAAATGCGGGAGAAAGCTCATTTTAACTCCGATTATCTGCCGGTTGTCAATAGCGGATTCTGCAAAGCTAATCGAAACCAATCGCATAAAAGCGCCCGGCTACGGAACCGATGAATTCACCGTCGCCAAGAAAAAAAATCCCAACGCCTGTGAACTGGAAGAAGGCGATGTACTTTCTGGTGGTGGAACCCAAAACCAAACGGGCACCGTCAACATAAAGGGAGAGACTGTATGCATTGCAAATTTCATGAATGTCCTTTCAGTTCCTGCAAGGAGTAGAGTGTTCTGAATTCTGTGGGCTGAGAAAGGTAGACCAGCCTGGGCTGTACCATATGGGCATTGTTACCGTCTGCATGGAAATGTACCATATACTCCGAATCTGTGCAGGATAAATCTTTTCCCTCCTTATGGGGAATGGTCAGGACTTTGTGTCCCGTGTACTTCGATAATGCCCGCCTCATGTGTGGCAATGTGTCCGGTGTCGGCAGAGATAACTCCCTCATAAGAACGTAAAAATGTGGAAATGACGGTGTCGTTGGTTTGGGTTCCGCCTACCAGAAAGTACACATCGCCTTCTTCCAGTTCACAGGCGTTCAGGATTTTTTTCTTGGCGACGAGGGTGAATTCATCGGTTCTGCAGCCCGGGCGCTTTTGATGCGATTGGTTTCGATTAAGCTTTGCAGAATCCGCTCGTGGCAACCGGCCAGATAATCGGAGTTAAAATAGAGCCGTTTTCTCCCCGCATTCTTTACTTTTGCATAGCATTTTTTTCCTTCCTTTTGAAGAGAGTGTGAAAAATAAAAACAAAGAGAAATGAGCAAAAAAATAATAGCTATATTCTCCAGTGATTCGGTGCTTTATCTGTTATTTTTACATCAAATTAGACAAAAGAAACCGAATGTCCCGGTGTTCCCTGGATGACATTCGGTTTAAAACAAGCAAAAACTATTTCTTAAAACGGGCAATATCGACATGGTAGATATGCTCTAAATCCGCCTTCGGTTCCCATCCCAGCGCTTTTCAGCTTGTGCAGTCCTGCACGATGCTTCTATGCGGTAAAAAGCCGTCAGACTGAGTTTTTGCTGCATTTTCAAAAACAATCTTGATGGAAGGATTAAATTTTTGAAAAACTCTGTCAGCGAGATCCCGTACGGTCAGGAAGGTATCCGGATTGAGTCGTTATAGGCTTCTCCATTTTTCCCCTTTTAACAAAACGGTGAAAATGGCACTGATGGCATCGAGGGAGTACAACATACACTTTTTGGTTAGTCCGTCGGATTTCATATGCAGGTCTTTGTTTTCCACAATGCAACGTAAAATTTCATTCACCACCCTGGGCTCCTCATAGCGCTGGAAAAAGGCCGTGGATTACGGTGGGACGAATAATTCTCGTGTTTAAATGATATTCCTTGGCTGCTGCATGACAGAGAAACTCGCAGGCTTTCTTCCCTAAGGGGTAACAGCTTCTTAGGTGCAGGCTGTCGATTGCGCCGACTGTTTCTTCCGTGACAAGCGGGGCATCATCTTTCGGTAAGCCGTAGACCCTTCCGAGGAAAGATAGAGGAGAACAGTGTCTTTTTTTCTGACTGCATAAGTCGAGCAGTCTCTCCATGCCGTCCACATTTGTGCGGAAGGTTTCCAAAGGGTATTGCATGTGGTATTGATTTCCGGTCGGAGATGCGGCATGCAAAATATAATCCGGAGCCTTGCAATACTCCGCTTCTTTTCCGTGAGGGATGTAGTGTATTTGATCACCGGCTTCTATGTAGTCCGGAACCTGCTCCGGATTTCTGGTGAGCATAGAGTACGGTATCCGTCTTCTTGATTTCTGTTTTGCAGCAGAATCCACTTGGTGATTGCGGTACCGACCAGTCCCTTCAGCTCCGGTAAGTAAGATGGTCTTCCCCTTAAAAATCCCGGTCAAAAGAATAGGTTTTCGATATATTTCGTGAGCTCTTCTCGCTCAATGGTGGATAGTCTCATTTATTTTTCCTTTGTCAGTTCTATAATGTCTTCTGTGATTTGCTCGGGGAGCAAGCGGTTTTCCCGCATGAATTCTTCCGGAACATAGCTGGAAGGAATGGCTTTGAAAAGCCTTTGTTCAAGACTTTCATCTTATCCAGACTGTAGTATTGGGAAATCATGCTTCCGAAACCGCCTTGCAATATGCCGTCTTCCAAGGTAACGACCAGTCGATGCTTTTTCTTAAGCGACTCAATAAGGCTTCATCCTTTTATTGATGTACAGCGGGTTAATGAGGCTTTGCTTGATGCCGGCTGCTTTCAGTTTTTCTCTGACTTCCACTCCAAGCTGATAAAAACCGCCCAGAGCCAGAATCGCAACTTCTTCTCCCTCTTCCGTCACCATGTATTTTTACGTCGGAGTAGTCTTTTCGCACTGCTTTTTCCGCATGATAGACTCTGGTCCAGGGAATGCGAATGGCAACGGTGCTTTCCTTTTGCTCAATACTCCAATCCAACATTGCGAGATACTCTTCCAGATTTATCGGTGCAAGATAAGTAAGATTCGGGATGGACGAGAGCAAAGCCATATCGTATAAGCCGACATGGGTATCATTGGTATGCCCCCACACGGAAGCGTGGCTAAGGAGGAGTGTCGCCGGACATTTTCCGAGACACATCTCCTGGGCAATCTGATCATAGGCTCTTTGATAGAAGGTGCTGTTCGTGGCAAAGACGGGCTTTCCGCCGGCTTTAGCCATTGCGGCAGTCATGGTAATCGCGTTTTGTTCGGCAATGCCGACATCGATGTATTGTTTTCCCGCCCTTTTTCCGATTTTCTTCATGAAAACCGATACAGAGCGGTGTGGAGGCAGCCACGACCACAACGCGCGGGTCCTCTTTCATCTTGGCCAAAAGATGCTCGGCAAACCAGTGCTCCATAGTTTTCCTTCGGCACAGAGGATAAAAATTCTCCGCTTTCTATAGAAAAGGGCTTTGCCCAATGCCATTTTTCTCTGTCCTTTTCGGCAAAGGAATAGCCTTTTTCCCCTTTTTGTGTACAGCAATGAATTACCGTGGATTTTCCGCTGTTTTTTGCGGAAGAAAAAGCTTCTGTAAGGGCATCGATGTCATGGCCGTCTCGGACAAGGACATATTCCAGGCCGAGAGACTTGAAGAAGTTATTTTCGACTTCTCCGTTTTGCGCTTTCAAACGATTCAGGAGATTATGCAATCCCCCGTAATTTTCGGGGATAGACATATCGTTGTCATTGACCACAATAATCACCGGACCGTCCAGCTCCGCTACATAGTTCAGCGCTTCAAAGGCTTCTCCGCCGTCTAATGATGCATCGCCGATTACTGCGACGATCTGTTCTTTTCCGCCCTGTAAATCCCGAACCTTGGCCATGCCTGTTGCCAGGCTGATGGCAGTGGAAGTATGCCCGATGGGAAAGAAGTCGTGTACGCTTTCCGCGGGATTACTGTATCCCGGAGACATCATGGTAATGCGCTTCCTCCAGAAAGGCTTGTTTTCTTCCGGTCAAGATTTTATGGGTGTAACATTGATGAGATACATCAAAAAGGATCTTATCCACGGGGAATGAAAGACCTTGTGTAGAGCTACGGTTATTTCAATCATACCCAGATTTGATCCCAGATGTCCTCCGGTCTTACTGAGCTTCGAATCAGACAGTCCCTTATTTCGGCGGAGAGGGTTTTCAATTCCTCCGAAGACAGGGCCTGTACATCTTCCGGGCTGTTTATTTTTTCTATAATCATTTTTATCTCCAATTGGGATTCATGATGGGGGTTTGCTGAATTTCTTTTTCCTTCTTCCAGGTCACGGACCTGCTGTACTCTGGGTGCATGGTGTCCCCCTACGAAATCCGTATTCAAAAAGATGTCCACTCTATGTTCCACATCTTCATATCCCATGTGTTTCTGCCCGAAGGCAATCATGTTGGCGTCATTGTGCTTACGCATATACTCCGTAACAAGGTCTGCATAGCCAAGACCGCAGAGAATCCCTTTTACTTTATTGGCGGCTATAACCATACCCGTTCCGGTGGCACATAAGAGAATCCCTGTATTGACAGTCCCCGGAGGCCACCAATTTAGCTGCTTTTTGCGGCAAAAACAGGGGGTATCGCAGGGAATATTTTCCTCCGTGCCGACATCTATGGTTTCATGCCCGAGTTCTTTCAAATGGGCAATAATATAATCCAGACCGTTTCGGTCACTTCCGAGTGCAATTCGCATATCTTTCCTCAATTCTATACTTTTTGCGGACAGCTTCACTTCAATCCGCTATTTTACAGCCAATTCTCTATTATCATAGCCAATTTGCTATTTTCACGCTATCCGCTATTTTTCACGCTATTTTGCTATTTTCACAGCTAATCTGCTATTTTCTAAGCCAATCCGGTCTTTCGACGGAAAGCAGCGCTGTGAAGATTTCGATGTCTTCCGAAGTGGTCAGCTTAATATTTTTCCGATCCGATGGAATGATAGAGTTTTCGGCCCAATTCCACATAAAGAGAACAGGAAGCGACAGAATCGTCAATTCCCTTTTCGATGGCTTCTTTGTGCACCTCCAGGATTTCCTTCAGGAAAAAGGTCTGAGGGGTCTGCGTGATTTTTCAAGTTGTCTCTGGGAACCTGATCCATGGAAGAGAGTCCATCCATGGTTTTCAGCATAACCGCAGTACAGGGAATGACCGTAATGGCATTTCCGTATTCCCGGCATACACGGATGTTGTCGGAAATGATATCCTGACTGACCATCGGACGAATGGCGTCGTGAATCAGTACGATATCATCCTCTCCCTGATAGCGCTTTTGCAATATCATATAATCCTTTTTCGAATGGATTTTTAAACCGGTTTCGCCTCCGGTGACTACATTTTCGAGTTTGGTAATGCCGAATTGCTTTGCATAGGCACACAAGATATCCCGCCATCCTTTTTAGGCAGACTACCTCGATAGCGTCGATATTGGGATGCTTTTTGAAAGGCCTCCAGCGTATAGATAATGATTGGTTTATCGTTGACATTTAGAAATTGCTTCGGGATATCCTGGTGCATCCTGCTTCCGACCCTCCGGCAATGATTAATGCGATGTTTTTCAACTCAGCCTCCTTTCTGATGTTTCACATACTATATTCATCGGAAAGAAGGCTGCATTTGATAAGAGAAAAAGCCTGTTTAAGTATATTGATTCGTTTCTTTTTTCATTTCTTCCCAGTGCCGCTCCATGTCCTTTACTAAAAGCAATCTGGGTTCTTGCATGGTCCAGATTATGCCCCGGACGCGCGGTATGGAAATAAACATCTCCCTCGAGATAATCGGTCAAAAAGCGCATACCGCATTCCAAAGTCATGATTTTAGCGCCTTCCGGAAGAGATTCAATCTCCTTTTTTGTAAGCTTTCCGCCTGCACCTTCTAAAAATCCCTTTACATAGGTGGAAAAGAGGGAAGGGAGAGAGAAACCTTGGACAGATCTTTTTCATCTTCCTCTGCAGTATTGGCCCCGAAACGAATCGCATCTCCGAAGTCGAAGATGGAGAGACCCGGCATGACGGTGTCCAAGTCAATGATACAGAGTGCTTTTTCCGTTTTGGCATCGAAAAGCACGTTATTTAACTTGGTATCGTTATGGCTGACCCGAAGAGGGAGCTCCTTTTTCGCAAGAAGATCCATCGCGTAGGAGAGATCCTTCTCGTGATTTAAGAAGAACTGTACTTCTTCTTCGCAGTCCTTTCTTCTTCCGAAAGCGTCTTTTTCCAGGACTTCTTTAAAGCGGGCAAAACGCTTTACGCTGTTATGGAAGTCGGGAATGGTCTCGTGAAGCTTTTCTGCAGGGAAAGAGGCAAGCAGATTTTGGAAATGCCCGAAGGCACGGGCGCTTTCATAGAAGTGCTCCGGCTTCTCCACAAGATTATAGGACTTGGTATCTTCCACAAAGAGATACATGCGGAAGAAATTCTCTTCTTGATCTTCATAGTAGCCAAGCCCCGCCTTTGTGGGGACAAGACGTAAGCCTTCTCTCTCGGGGTCACCGCCTGCCTTTAGAATTTCTTTTTCCATAAAGTCGCAAACCAAGGTAACATTCTCCATGAGTTCCTTGGGGTGTTTGAAAAATGTTCGTGTTCATCCTCTGCAGGATATAATCCCGATCGGCTTTTTACCAGGAAAGTATCGTTGATGTGTCCCGAGCCATAGGGGGCATAGGATTTCACCTCTCCCTGAATTTGAAAATTGGGAGAGGGCGTTTTCAATTTCTTTTTACTTAATTCTTTATTCATTTTTGATTGTCCTATTTGTTTCTACTTTCTTTCTCTACCGTAACATTCTTATTGCGGTATCCTGTCCTATGTACCAAGCTGTTCCTTTAAGAACGTGCCTTAGCCCTTTACGCCGCCACCGGTTACTCCTGCAATAATCCGCTCCGATAAGAAGAGGTAGAGGATGAAGGTGGGAGGAAAACAATGATTACCGAGGCAAACATGCCGGCCCAGTCTCAGTATATTTCATGGAGTTAATCATGGAGTAGAGTCCCTACCGCAACGGAACGCACTTTGTCGGAGTTTCCGAAGATGAGGGAGATAAAGTACTCGTTCCACTACATTGATAAAGTTGAAAAATACTTACCGTGATAATGCCGGGCTGTGCCATCGGAAGCATGATTTTCCAGAAGGTTTTTCCGGGAGGACAGCCGTCAATTGCGGCGGCTTCCTCAAAGGCACGGGAGATATTGGCAAAAATCCCATGAGGAAAAATGGTGGTATAAGGAACATTAATACCAACATATAAGAAAAATCAAGGTCAATTTATTGGCGGCCACATGGTTTAAAAATATCGAGTCCCTGCAACAAGGGCAAAGAGAGGCAGGACAATCATCACCACCGGAACACCCATGGATGCGACGAAGGAATGCTGTATAAAGCTTATTTCCGATAAATTCAAAACAGGGATAAGGCGTAAGCGGCCGGTGCGCAGACCAGGATGAGTAAGCTTACGGAGACCAGGGAGTAGAAAAAGGGAATTGAAGAATATGGTGGACACATCGGAGTTCACCCAGGCCTTTTCATAATTCTCAAAATGGAAAACCGCTACTTAAGAGTTTGTTCGCAAAGATTTCCTTGGTGGTGGAAAAAAACTTGCGATAAGCACCCAACCGAGGAGAACAATCGTAAAAAGAAAAATCCAAAGGAGGAGAAGAAGATAGCCCGGAAAAAGGCGCAGCTCCTTCTTTTAAAGCGGAAGGGTTCGGCATAGTTCTTTTCTTTTTAAACAATGAAAACATAATCCCTCCTTAAAAATTCCAGCTCTTTATCCTGCAAGAGCTTATTACAAACGGTGAAAAATAATGACAACACAGATACTGAGAAGTACCCCGACTGCCGCACCGATGCCGGCATTTCGTTCCGTTACACTGTTTCCGGCTCCGAAAAATCTGCATGTACATGTAAACCATGGGGGTAATCGTCTGGGTATCGGCCGTTACGGTCGAAAAGAGTTGAGACCAAACGAAGAAGCCTACACTGCTGACGGACCACATGGTAATGTTCGTGTGAAACATTCCCTTTAAAAGAGGGAGAGTGATGTGTTGAAATTGCTGAATCTTGTTCGCGCCGTCGAGGGTTGCCGCTTCAAAGTAATCACTGCTGATGCGTTCGATTCCGCTGGAAAAAAATGAGCATGTGATAGCCGACCATGCCGAAGCAGTAGGCAATGAGCAGTGCCATGAATTTATGGTCGTTACTGAGCCATTGGATTGAAGCCAGTTTCGGCAGATGGAGAAAGGTGAAGAGGCTCTTCAACAAACCGAATTTCGGGCTGTAGACATATTGTAACCACATGGTTGCGAGCGCTACGGCGGAAACGATATTCGGCAGGTAAATCATGGCACGGAAGAAACTCCGTCCCCGGATACCTGATGTAATAATGACGGCAAAGAGCAGGGCCAGGGAGAGGACAATCAGCCCTCCGAAGAGCCAGATGCGAAAAAGATTCCACATGGAAATGCGGAAAAGGGTCGTGCCGAGAAGCTTTCCCATAGTTTGCAAATCCCACAAACTGCCATTTGGAAAAACTATCCGTTACACCTTCGATGCGAAAGAAACTCATCAAAAGAGTACGTAAAATGGGATACAAAAAGATGATGATAAAAAAAGAGCGCTGCCGGACTTACAAAGGCAATCAGCATGGCGGAATTCTTTTTCACGAAAAACCTCCTAGAAAGATTTCTTTTTAAAAAGGAAGTGGAGCATTGAATCGGCGCCACCTCCTTGAGATCACAGGATAGTATTATCCTATTATTTCTTTAAATTAGCAACAAATTCTTCAGCAGTAATACTTCCGCCGCAGAGCTTCATGAAGTTCTCCTTTAAAAATCGGAGTCATATCTACATTGTCTTCTGCAGAGGCTGCCCAGGGATAACGAGTCTTTTAACTCTTCCATAACCGGTCTTACATTCTTAAGCTGCTTCGGCCAATCCTTGTTGTCGGAGTCTGCCGGAATGCCTAAAGATTCCTGAGAGAGCTTCTCGTCGAATTTGCCCTTTGTAAAGAACTGGATTAACTTGAAAGCGTCTTCCGCCTTCTTGGACTTCTTATTGATGGCGAAAACCTGTGCACCCGTAGTTGGAAGCTTCCACACCGTCTTTTTCCGCCCTTTACTGCAGGATAGCTGAAGCATCCCCCAGCTGAAGTCTTCTCCGGTAATATCCTTAACCTCGTTCGGAAGCCAAGAACCGTTTAAGTAGATTGCGGCAGTTCCAAGAGCCAATTCCTGGTTCTGGCCTGCAGGCCATACATTGGATGCGATTTGCTCGGAGAAATAGCCCTTCTTTGCAAAATCCTCGTAAGCCTTTGCGACTTCCAAAACGGAAGGATCGTCCCATTTTTCCTTCTTTTACAATTTCGGAAGCTTTCTCATAGCCGTTGATTCTGGATAAGTGATAGCCGAAATTGCTTAAGATATAAGCATCGTCACTGGTAATCGGCGTGAAGCCCGCCTCTTTAATCTTTTGCACATGCTGCATCGAGCTCTTCCCAGGTCTTCGGTACTTCCGTAACACCCGCCTTGTCAAAAAAATTTCCTGATTGTAGAACATGGCGAAAAACGTTCGGCTGGTAAGGAATGGACTTTTAAAGTACCGCCGCCTACCTCACGGCAAGCATTGATTAAACCCGGCATTGGCGGTCTTCTCATAATCATTTGCCTTAGCGAGCTCTTCCAGATCCAGAAGATAGTCTCCCCAGGTCTTGTTTACTCTGTCGATATCCTCGTCAAAAGGTCGATATTGGTTCCTGCATCCAGAGCGGGCTGCAATCCTTCACGGATACCGGTTCTGCCCTTAAACTGTACATCTACAGGGATTCCCGTTTCAGCGGTAAAAGCCTCTACTGCCTCTTTTAAAACCCTGACCTTGCGGCTCTGTTGCTTCCCCATGGACCAGTAAACCAATCCGTCGGAAGAAGCTTCCGTTTTTTCTGCAGCACTTGTATCTTTCTCGTCCGTCTTTTTCCTGAGCGTTAGCAGGAGCTTTTGTCTTTGCCTCCTCTTTCTTTCCGCCGCAAGCGAAGAGCGTTAATCCGGAAAGAATGGCTACGGCAGTTCCTAAAATTCTTCTTTTCATATGTACCTCCCAATTTACTTCCTCTTTTTGCAAAAATGCTAAATAAAGAGGGTGAATTTATGGTCAGTATAGGTTGAAATAACAGAAAACTCTTTTGTCTTATTGCGTAAACAATTTACACGATTGATTATTATAAAACAACAAAAACATCCGTTTTTAAGTTTTTGAAAAGAAAGAAAAATGATTTTCTTTGTTTTTTTCTTGGAAAAGAAAGATTTATCTTTGTTTCTTTTATCCGATTTCATACCAAAAGCATTGCTCCGGGGAGAAGCTCTGCGGAATGCTTCTCTCCTTTCCGTCATAAAATCGGTGCACTGCTTTTTTCCTTACTGTTGTTTACTACGGCGTAAATGCCCTTTTTCCGGATAGGCATGAAGCTCGCAGGAAAAGATTTGTGCATTGCCATTTTCTGATTTCTTCTTCCTTATGCGCACTGTAGAGGAGAGCACGGAGGAGAAGACGGGTATTTTCCATATTGTAAGGAAGCCCCGCGATATAGATGCCGCGTCCCTTTCCCGTAATCGTGGGCGGATAAATGCACGGAGCCGTCGCTGTACTCCAGAATCTCCGTTTCCTTTTTCCAGGGCGTAGATGCTCTTCTGACTTTCTCCGAAGTTTAAGCTTTTCCGCAGGAAGTCCTCCAGGAGGAAATGTTCCGTTTTTCGCTGTTTTTAAAGTATTTGTCCGTAGAAAGACTGAAGCCCATTTCCTTGTCTACACCGAAGACGTCCGCAAGCTGAAAATATTTTTCCCTGGAAGGAGCAGGCAGAGGGCTCTCCGACTCCGATGAGTCCTGCCACCGTTATAGAACGAAAGGCGCGAAGAGGCTTTAGGAGCTTTTCTTCCTTCCAGATTTCTCCGCCTGACCAGGAGGTCATAGCGTCTCCGGCATTGATAAGAACATCCACATCCTTTGGAACGCCCTTCTCTAAAAGCTCGTCAAAGGAGTAGAACTCCACATCTGTGTCCATTCCGGAAAGGGCCTCGAGGATTCCGAAGTAGCTGTAGGCCTTTTGATAATAAAGCGCATGGGCAACCATGTAGGCCTGCCAGGAACGAATCTTTCCCCAAGCGTTTACAATACCGACTTTCAGCTTTGCATAGGGCTTTGTACCTTGGACTTTTTCGTAGAGGTCACGGAATTCTTCCGCGACTTCCGCAATGTAGTCGATAAATTTCGGGAACTTATAGGCAAGGCTTAAATAGCCGCCATAGCCGATGCGGTCCACGGGTTTCCGCATAATGGCACGACGCGCACTCACCCAGTTTTCCATGGCCTCCGGAACGGGATCATTTCCCTCGTAAAAAGTATCCGGGAAGAAATAGGGGAGGAAGCGCCCTTCGGTGTAGTGGACACCGGGTATATCCGCGATTAAGCGGAGTGTTGCACCGCCTCCGACACTGCCGACCACGCTGTCCAGTCCGATTTCCTTAAAATACTTGCCATAGGGCTCGGTACCGATCCAGTTGTCTCCGAGGAACATCATGGCCTCTTTTCCGGCAGCGTGCACCAGATCTACAAGCTCCTTCGCTTCCTTTGCCACAAAAGCGCGCGATAAAATCCATGTAGTCGAGGTAAGCCTTTGTCGGGGTACGGAAGGTGCTGTGGAAATAGCCCTCATCCACAAGGTCTTCCGGGCGAAGGCGGTAGCCGTATTCTTTTCAAAAGGCTTCCAAGGCCTCTACGGAAACCGTTCCGCCGTAACCGAACCAGTCTACGAACTTTTTCCTTTTTCTTCGTGATTAAACTGCAGGGTAAAATGATAGAAGAAGGTGGTGAAAACGCACTACATCCGTCTTCTGGATGAGCTTCCAGCCAGCGCTTTTAACTCCTCCTTTGCAAAAGCGATTGCTGTAGGGCTTTCGGATATCGAAAGGAATATCCGCAGGTTTATCGCCCCAGTTGTTCGTGATGTGGTTATACATTTCCGTCGGATCCCAGAGCGCAAAGGCGAGGAAACTCAAAGTATACTCATGGAAGGGAGTGGCGTCCTCCAGGATAAGAAGGGCGGTTTCTCCATCTTGCAGAAAATAGGAAGGAAGTCCTGCTTCTGTTGTCTTTTTCCGTAGAGCTTTTCGAGTTTTTCTTTTCGGAGCTTCCGTTTTTCGCCGGAGTCTTTTCCAAACTTATCAGGGGAAAGTCTCCACTTGTCCGGAGAAATCACTTCTCCTGTTGTTCTGTCAATGAGCTCCCACCACTTCTTCGGGTCATGCAGGAAGTCCGGCGTGACTTGCTTTGCAAAAAAACCGTCCATATAGGGAATTTCCAGATGATTGGGAAAAGGCGGTTACTCTTTTTGGACATGAGGTAGAACTGCTGACATTCTTCCATGTGTTCTTTGGCAAATTCGTTATGGCCTCTTGCCACAAAAATAGGTGCTGTAGACCTTCACCGGAAGAGAAAGGGTTTCCTCATCCAGCTTTTGGTTCCGTCACTGTCTCGTATCGCATCCGCCCCAGGCGTGCAATCAATTCCTCCGTTTCCTTTTAGAAAATTGTTTTTCGCTGGGAGGGTCAGTCTTCCGCTTGTTTTTCTTCATGTTTATCTCCTCGTATTTTGTACTGCTGTCTCCGTATTTTGCGCTGCAAAAACTTATTCATAACGAGTATCGTGCGCAAAGCGTGCGTTATCTCGTTTAGTATCTGTTCGCATTATAAAAGAAATTCAAGAGTCTAGCTATATCCATCTATTGTACGATTGCTTACTTTATTGGTACAATTGCACATAGAGGCATTATATCATTTTTTTCTTTGACAAGTGGCGCAGGCGAAGCCGGAAACATCTTGTTTTGCATGAAAGTATCGTGCGCAGAGCAGAGGTATCTCGTTCATACTGAGCATCGTGCGCGGCGTGTGCGGTATCTCGTTTAATATCGGTACCGTGCGTGATGTGACAGTTAATTGAGGACAGAAAATGGACTATCAAAGTGTTTGCTTAAAGGATTGCATGGAAATCAGGGAGATTGTTTCCCTACATTATTTTCAATATAGAAGTGACTTTTTATTTTTCCCGGGGAGACGCATCCTTTCTGGGAATTCGTTTGCGTGGATGCCGGAGAGATTACGGTAGAGGCAGGAGAAGAGACGCATCTTCTGAAAAAAGGAGATATTCTTTTTCATGCGCCAAATGAGTTTCACTCGGTGAAGGCGGACGGGAAGAGCAGCCCCAGTATCGTGGTCATCAGCTTTTATTGTAACAGTCCTTCGATATGGCGTTTCCAGAAGAAGTGTCTGCGAATCAGCGATAAGGAGAAGAGCCTTCTTGCGAAAAATCATTACCGAGGGAAGGGCGTTTTTCCGGAAGAATGGATCAACCCTACCAGAAAAAACTCCTCTTTCTGGAAGAGGAAAGTTTCGGCGGACAGCAGCTTATCCGTCAGTACCTTTCCGAGTTTTTGATTCAACTTTACCGTCGTTATTTTTCCTATCCGCTGCCGATGGAGGCCAAGGACTACTATGTGGAAAAAAAGTTCCAGGCAGAGTGAAAGTTATAATCGCCTGGTGGAATACTTGGAAAGTCATGTTTATGAGAAGCTCAGTATGGAACGGATCTGTAGAGACAACCTGATGGGACGCTCCTATGTGCAGAAGATTTTCCGGGAAGTCGGAAATACGGGCGTAATGGCCTTATTTTTCCAAAATGAAAATGGATACGGCTAAGCGTATGATTCGGGAGGGACAGCTCAACCTCACGCAGATTGCGGATAAGCTTGAGTTTTTCTTCCATTCACTACTTTTTCCCGCCAGTTTAAGAAAGAGTGTAAGATGTCTCCCTCAGAGTACAGTTCGTCGATTCGTTCGCTGTCGGAGGAACGCGAAGTGTAAAATCGATTCATTCCAATACCTTATAAAGCAAAAAAAGCTATAGATAAAAGGAATTTGTCTAAGGAACCGGCTTAACCTATCCTAAAAGCAGGAGAATTTGGTCGGATTTTCAAGAGGAGGAACTATGGAGCTGGTGAAGGATTTACCGGAGATATTTGCAAGCTTTTCGGAGCAGAGACAGAAATCTTTTCTTTCCGTAAAGGAGTGGAAGGACAAGGGAAAACCGGTTGTGGGATCGTACTGTACTTATTTTCCGAAGGAAATCGCCATGGCAGCCGGGGCGGCGAGCATTTCCCTCTGTGCGACCTCTGATGAAACGATTCCGGAGGCGGAGAAGGATTTACCTAAGAATCTTTGCCCGCTGATTAAGTCCAGCTACGGCTTTTGCGAAAAACCGACAAGTGCCCCTTCTTTTATTTTTTTCCGATGTGGTGGTGGGGGAAAGCACCTGTGACGGAAAGAAGAAAATGTATGAGCTCATGAGTGAGTTTAAAGATGTCTTCTTTCTTCGTCTTCCGCATGAGCAGACGGAAAAAGGCAGTTGCGCTCTACAGAGATGAGATTGTGCGTCTTAAGGACTATCTGGAACAGAAGTTTGAAGTGAAAATTACGGAGGAAATGGTGCGGGAAGCGACAAGAGTCAACAATCGTGCGAACAAAAGCTTTAAAGGATTTGTATTCTGTGATGAAGCATGATCCTACCCCGTTTCCGGCTACGACATTTTTCAAGGTGCTCTACGGCTCCACCTTTCGTTTTGACCGCGCGGCTCTTGCGGACGAGGTCAATGCCTTACGAGAAAATCGAGCGGGAATATGCCGAAGGAAAACATTTTTGAAAAAGACCGAGAATCCTTATTACAGGTTGCCCTATCGGCGGAGCTACGGAGAAGGTGATTCGTGCCGTGGAGGACAATGGCGGTGTAGTGATCGGCTACGAGAACTGTAGCGGAGAAAAGGCGGTGGGCATTCAGGTAGAGGAAGATGCGGAAGATATTTATGAGGCACTCTCCCGGCGTTATCTGGCTATCGGCTGCTCCATTATGACGCCAAACAAGAATCGTTTTTGACAGCCTTTCGGAAATGATTGATGAATATCATGCGGATGGTGTGCTGGATATGACCTTGCAGGCTTGCCATACTTATGCCATTGAGACCAATAAGGTCCGCCGATTTGTTACGGAAGAAAAGAGTATCCCTTATATCAATGTGGAAACGGACTACTCTCAGGCTGACATCGGGCAGCTGAATACCAGAGTGGCGGCCTTTATTGAAATGCTGTAAGGAAAGGAACTGAAAAATGGAGCGAAAAATTTCTGAGAATCGATATCGGTTCCACAGCGGCTAAGACGGTGGTACTCGATGAAAAAGGAGAAATAGAACAGGCCTTCACCGTGCCTACCGGCTGGAGCAGTTTTGAAGCCCTAAAGTCCATAGGGTTCTAAACTTGTTATGCCGATGGACGAGGAGCATTATGCCTGCATCGCAACCGGTTACGGGAGAAATGCGGTGGCTTTTGCGGGAAAGACCATGACGGAAATTACCTGTCACGCGAAAGGCGCGATGACACTTTTTGGGGAAAATCCCATGAATGTGGTGGATGTCGGCGGACAGGACACGAAGGTCATCACCTGTCAGGGAAAGGCGGTAGAAGAGTTCTTTATGAATGACAAATGCTCCGCCGGAACGGGAAAGTTTTTGGAAGTCATGGCAAATCGCTTGAATATTTCTCTGGAAGAATTGAATGAGCTTGCAAGAAAGCATACGGAAGAGGTGAAAAATCAGTTCGATGTGTACGGTATTTGCGGAGTCGGAGGTGATTTCTCTTGTGGGGCAGGGCGTTCCTCGGGAAAAATATCGCTTACGGCATTCTGCAGTCTGTTGCCGGAAAGGTTTCCCAGATGCTCGGAAAACTCCGGAATCAGGACTTGGACGTGTATCTTACGGGCGGACTCTGCGAGGCAGAGTATTTTCAAGAGCTTCTTTCTGATGTCCTTGGAAGACCAATCCACTCCGACAAGTATGCACGCTACGCCGGCGCCCTCGGGGCGGCAGTCTTTGCCAAGGAACAGGCGGAGAAGGGGCGGATTTAGGGGTTTTACATGAGATGAAAAGATAAAAATACCCCGCATAGCCTGTGGAACAAAGCGTTTGGAGAGCTCGGCACTTGCAGAAAAACGAGCAAAAGCGAAGTTTGATGCTTAGTGCCGGAGCTATAACCGAGCGAGAGCGACTTTGTGCAATAGGCTATGCGGGGTATTATGCTATTCATTTTTAAAACTCTAAATCCTATACCTTTGTCAGAACATAATCGAGATCCATACTGCATTCTCCGTTTTCCAGACGGAAGCAGGGAAGTCCGATACGGCCTTCATCAGCGTAATCGGGTTTTTCAGCCTGCTCACGGAAGGGTTTAAAAATGTCTTCCTGAACCCAAAAAAAGCCAGGAAACGCTTTAAATTGTATAAATCTCCATTCACATCGATAAATTCGTATTCTATTCCTTTTTCCTTCAGAATCTTCTGACTCTCTACGCACTTCGGGCAGAGGTGGCTACCGTAGAATTGTAATTTCATAAGTGCTCCTTTCTTGGTTAAGATGTCTCAGGCTTCGCCTGCGCCACTTGTTGAGAATAAAAAATTTCTGTATATTATCCATGATTCTAACATGAATTGCAAATAATCTAAAAGTAAGCTTTGCTGAAACGATTTTTAATTATCGCAAAAAAATTGGGATAGTTTAGAATCAAAGAATAAAATGAAAGGAAAAACAAAAATCGATATAAAATATTTCGATATATCGATTATTGATAGATTTTTTATGCTGTGGTATAATAAAATAAGTAAAATTGAAAGGAGAAATAGAGATGAAGGACTACTATCTGCGTCTTACGGATTTAGAGATAAACGGTTTTAAAAATGTAAAAGACGGAAAATTGAAATTTTGTGAATAAAAGAAAAGGCATTTAAAAGCCAGTGTCCTTGGACTCTATGGGCAGAACGGTACCGGAAAGACGGCTCTTATCGATGCTTACATATTTTAAAAACTGCTCTCTTTCCGGAAAGTCGATTCGGATGAGTATGTAACTATATCAATGTGGATTCCCGGGAGGCAAAAGATATCCTATCGTTTCCAGTTTATGTTTCGGAAACGGAAAATTTATGATGTAGATTACGAAGTTTGCTTGACGGTGGACGAAGAGGGAGAAGAATTGTTTTTCTGCTTCCGGGGTAGCGGAGGAGGCGTTCCCTTATTTATCGGAAAGAGGGGAATCTGTGGAATTCCCTGGGCAAAAAGAAGCGTCGATTGGAAATAAAAAGCGAAAAGTTGAGCTATGCCTATACGGATGGGGAGAAGAGGATCAAAAAGCATACTTTTCTGCAAAGTACAAGGACGGAATTGATTGCTCTAAAAAGTATTACGCGCTTCTCTTTGGAAGGAAAAAGGAAACAGCGGAAAGGTTGAAGCTCATCAGTTTGATGGCAAAAACAGAAATCGCAGTCCTTATCCGATGATTTTTAAAGAGATTTTACTACAGGCTTTTAAAGCGGAGGACTAAGGATTTGAACTGGTACAGAACTTTTTGTTCAAACTAGTAAATTATGGTCGTACCGAACTTTTTGTTCTTGGCGCGTCCAGCACAGGGAAGATCAATTTAGGAGAGCTGCCTATTCGCTATAAAGCTTCGGAAAAGCAGAACACAGGATAACGGGAGAATATGTTCTGTCTTTAGATGAGGCGACGGAACTACCGGAAGAACTCTTTCCGAGGCGAAGAGATTGATTCATAATATAAACGGCGTTTTGGAACAGATTATCCCCGGCTTTACCATCTCTGTGAGCGGACCTAGGTGCTGTTATGCTTATGGAAAAACGGAGAAGGAAAAAGGCCGTCGAATACAGCTTATGTCCAATAAAAATAGTAAAGCAATTCCGCTTCGTTATGAATCAGAAGGAATCAAAGAAGATTATCTCCGTACTGCATCTTTTTGATAGGAATGTATAATCAGTCCTCTATTACGGTTGCTATCGATGAGTTGGATGCTGGGATATTCGAATATCTTCTTGGAGAAATCCTGCACATCCTCTCGGAAAAAGGAAAGGGGACAACTGATTTTTACCTCGAATAACTTGCGTCCGTTAGAAACGATAGACCGAGGCTTTATTGCCTTTTACAACAACGAATCGGAGAATCGATATCATTCGCTTTACTAATTTGAAAACAACTAATAATCTCCGAGACTTTTTACTTTAGAGACATTGTTCTCGGTGAGCAGAATGAACCGGTTTATGAGATGACCAACAATGCAGAGATAGCTTTGGCTTTGAGAGAGGCGGGTGAGTAGCATGGCTGGTAAGAAAAATCGTATTCATCATTGTTGAAGGCCCATCGGATGATGATGCACTGGGGGTGATTTTCAGTCGCATCTTTGATAAGAGTAGTGTATATGTTGAAGTGGTGCATGGAGATATCAGTAGTGAAAGAGGAAATAACAAGGGAAATATTGTAGGGAAGATAGGTGATTTGCTGAAGCAATATGCCAAGTCGAACCACTACAAACAAAGCGATTTTCTGAAAGTGATTCATATCATGGATACGGATGGTACCTTTATTTCTGATGAAAAAGTGGTAGAAGATGGTAGTTTAAGGGAGTTGCAGTATAGCCTGAAGGAAATACGTTGCAGTAATCCTGAACAAATTCGAAGTCGGAATAAACGAAAAAGTGAGAACATGGATAAGCTAAGCAAGCAGAATCAGATATGGGTCTCTATTCCATATCGCTGCTATTATATGTCATCCAATTTGGACCATGTTTTGCATAACTTATTGAACTGCTCTACAGAGGAGAAAGAAAAAAATGCTCTTCATTTTGCAAATCAATATAAAAATGCCTTAGGAGAATTCTTGGAATTTATTTGTGATTCGGATTTTTCCGTGAAAAAGAATTATAGGGAGTCATGGGACTTTATCAAGTTGGAATTACATTCTTTGGAAAGGTATAGTAATCTCGGGCTTTGTTTTTAAAGAAATTTCTCTAAAATAAGAGAAAAAAGGGAGTATATCCCGTTTGACAGCCTCTTTCTTTTTGTTTATAGTCTGATGAGATTATGAAGAGAAAGGCTCTTCAGAAAGAGGACAAAATGTTTGAGAATTTAGAAGAAGTTAAAAAGCACTACGAGGAAATCATGGAGAATCTCACGATTCCCGAGGTGGTTTCCGATATCAACCAATATAAGAAGCTGATTTTAGAGCAGAGTAACTTAGAGCCCGTTTATAAAGCCTATATTGCTTTTCGAAAGGCGGAGGAAAGCGAGAAGGATGCCCTTTTCATTTTGGATAATGAAAAGGACAAGGACTTAATCGAGATGGCGAAGGAAGAGCTTTCCACGGCGAAAGAAGATCAGGAGCGCCTCACAAAAGAAATTCAGCTCCTACTGCTTCCGAAGGATGAAAATGACGACAAGAATATCGTTATGGAAATCCGCGGAGGTGCAGGCGGAGAAGAGGCTGCTCTATTTGCCGGCTCTTTATACAGAATGTATACGAGTTATGCGGAAAAACGAGGCTGGAAGACGGAGCTTGTTTCCTTCAATGAAACGGGACTCGGCGGTCTGAAGGAAGTGGTATTTATCGTAAACGGACAGGGGGCATACTCGAGACTCAAATACGAGTCCGGTGTACACCGCGTGCAGAGAGTTCCGGAAACGGAGAGCGGCGGAAGAATTCATACCTCCACCGCGACCGTGGCCGTTATGCCGGAAGTGGAAGATGTAGAGGTGAAATTAACCCCTGCCGATGTGAAGATGGAAGTTTTCCGTTCCTCCGGTGCCGGCGGACAGCATATCAATAAAACCTCATCCGCAGTACGTCTTATTCATGTTCCGACCGGTATGGTTGCGGAGTGTCAGGAAGAGCGTTCTCAGGTACAAAATAGAGAAAAGGCGATGCGTCTTCTTCGTGCAAGACTCTATGAGATTGAGCTGGAGAAGCAGCAGAAGGAAAATGCGGAGGAAAAGCGCTCGCAGCTTGGGACCGGAGACCGTTCGGAGAAGATTCGTACCTATAACTTCCCGCAGGGAAGGTGACGGACCATCGCATTAAGCTCACTCTTTACAATATTGATGCCGTTTTGGGCGGAGACCTGGATCTTGTTATTGATCCTTTGATTACCGAAGATCAGGCGGAGAAGCTGGCCCAGACTGGAGGAGAATCCGTAAATTTGCGGGGAAATCGCTTAGTCGGAGGAGAATCTGCAAATTTGCGAAAAAAATCGCATAGCCTGAAGAAAATCCGTAAATTGGCAAGAAAGCCTTACGAAAGTATGGAGATTCCTGCAGAAGCCTTGTAAGGTATGAAATAAGAGATAGAATGGAAGCTGTTATTTTTACAAGTCTAAAAAAATAGTCGGTTTACTGCAAAACAGGCGGAGTTAATATAAAAAGAGCAAAGCTGTCATCGTAATAGAGTAGGGGCTGTCATAGTAACAGAGCAGGGTATCGCCCTAGCAGGAGAACAGATTTGGCTAACAGGAGCAGAGTTGAATGCAAAATCAAAAAGTAGAGGGAAAATGGATAATTTCAATACGGAAAAAGCAAAGCAGGAAAGAGAGGCAGAAGGAGGGACGGAGTATCCTTCCTTTCTTTCTTATCTTTTTATTTTTATATTGGGGATTGCCGGTTTCGGCGGATACTATTATGTGAAAAAAATATATGCCGACCAAGGAACGGGCCGATTTAAACAGTTATTTTTCCGTTTCCGGAGATAATGTCGAGCTGTACCTGAATCATGAAAAAGGTGAAGGACGAGGGAGCAACTCACCATAGGACGGATGCGGGACGGGGAAGTATATTTGCCTTACGGCTTTGTCGTGCGGAATTTGAATATTCGCTTTTATTATGATGATGTGGAGAAGAACCTTCGTTATGCGCTTCCGGAAGAACTCCTTCTTTTTACAGACGGAGAAAAGGGGAAAGCGGAAAAAGCCGATTTCTTTACGGACGGAAAAGCATTTTTCATAAGCCTGTCCTTAATTGAAAAACATACTGCGCTTTTTAAGTCGAAGCTATACCGATTCAGAACATAAGCGTGTCTTTTTGGAAAATGAATTTACACCCGCTACCGTAGCGAGTCTCAAGAAAAAGAGGCGGTTCGTTTGCAGGGGGAGTAAAGAGCCCGATTCTGACTGACTTTGGAGGAGTCGGGGCCAAAGTTACCGTATCCTCGAAAAAATGGAGAAGTGGTCCAAGGTGGAAACGGAGGACGGCTTTATCGGCTATCTTCGAAACAGCCGTTTAAATAAAAGAAACAAGTGAAGAGCGAAGTAGTGACTTTAAGGCTCCGGAATACAGCCATAAAAAAATCTGGGAGAGGGGTAAAAGCCGGTGCTGGCTTTCCCAGATTAGCAATGTCGAGTCAAACAAGGGCTTGCAATCTCTACTCACGAATGCGACAGGAGTGAATATTCTCGCACCGACCTGGTATGCGATAAAGGATAATGAAATCTAAATTCCTACAGTGATGCGGCTTATGTTGCGCTTTCCCATAGTACGGGAAGAAAGGTATTTGCCACATTAAACAACTGACGCCGGAAAAATTGACTTAAAGAGCCTTCTTTCCAGCGGAACAAAAGCGTAGCAAACTGATTGAAGCATTGATTCAGGATATGCAGGAAAAGGGCATAGACGGCATCAATGTGGATATTGAGTTGCTTCCGGAAAAAGCGGCAGAGATTACCTTGAATTTATGAGGGAGCTTTCCATTGCCTGCCGAAAAGAACGGGTTTGTACTTAAGTGTAGACTGTTATGTTCCTTTCAACTATAACGCTATTACAATATTCAGGAGCTGGGAACGATTTGCGACTACGTTGTCGATCATGTGCTATGACGAGCATTATGCCGGGATCGGAAGAGGCCGGGTCAGTTTCCTCTCTTTCCTATGTGAGCCGTGGAATCGAGGAGACGGCGGCTGTCATGGATAAGGACAGAATTATCATTGCTCTCCCTTCTACACCAGAGTCTGGATTACGGATCAGTCCGGAAAAATTGCGCTCGAAGCGCTTTCCATTAAAGCGGCGGCGGCTTGGATTCAGGAGAAAATGTTTCCCTCGAATGGCTAAGCGACATAGGGGCAGAACTATGGCAGCATTCAGGACGGAAACGAGAAGAAGAAATCTGGATGGAAGATGAGAAGTCGATGAAGAGAAGATGAAGCTCCTTAAGGAAAATGGCATTCAGGGCGTTGCGGCATGGAAGCTCGGACAGGAGCCGGAGGGATTTTGGTCTATCCTGACAGGGGAGTAGCATATGGAAACAAGGATATTTTTCGGAAAAAGGATATAGAGGAAGCGGCACAGATTTTTGAAAGCAGGCGGACTGGTGGCTTTTCCGACGGAGACGGTTTTACGGCCTCGGGGGAAACGGACTCGATAAGGAGGCGGCACGAAAAATTTATGCGGCAAAGGGGCGTCCCTCGGATAACCCTCTAATTCTTCATGTTTCGAAAATGGAAGAAGTTTATCCCCTTGTCGAAAGCGTTCCGGAAAAGGCAAAGCTCCTGATGGAGAGCTTTTTGGCCGAGCCCGCTCACGCTCATTTTAAAAATCGAAAATCGTTCCCTTGGAAAGCACAGGGGCTTAGATACGGTGGCACTCCGTTGCCCGGACAACGGGTGACCTTTGGAGTTGATAGAAAGGGCGGGGCTTCCTGTAGCAGGGCCATCCGCGAACCTTTCAGGGAAGTCCCAGTCCGACGGAGGCTTCTCATGTCTATCATGACCTCGCGGGAAGAATCGAGGGGATTCTCGATGACAGGGCGGTCGGAATCGGGGTGGAGTCCACGATTTTGGATATGAGCACGGATAGGCCTACTTTATTAAGACCGGGCGCAATCACGTTGGAAGACCTCACGGAGGTTCTGGGAGAAAAACCGGAGATTGATCCGACTTTGCTCGGAAAAAGATGGAAGACGGGTTTTATTCGAAAGCACCGGGAATGAAGTATCGCCATTATGCGCCAAAGGCGGAAATGATTTCTATTTTGCTCTTTAGAGGAAAAAAAGAATCGGAGAAAAGGAATCGGAAGATAAGACTTCGGAGAAAAAAGGGGTCCCGGAGACAGGATTTCGGAGGGAAAAGAATACGAATACAAGGTTTCGAAAAAGAATAGCAGGGTACCTTGAAGAGGAAGGCAAGGGATTTCCTCGGGAGAAAAATTGCTATTCTTTGTGCGGAAGAAACAAAAGCATTTCTATCAGGAAATGGCGGAAAAGAGAGAATAATCTAGAAAGTTTTGGGAAGACAGGATGAGCCCTTGTCCATGACTCACAACTTATTTCGCATTCTTCGGGAATGTGACGAGGAGGGAATAGAACTGATTCTTTCGGAAGGCTATTCGGAAGAAGGGATAGGCTTTGCCCTGATGAATCGGATGAAAAAGGCGGCAGGGCAGAAAATCATGGCTGTATAATACTCTAAGGAGAGAAAATCGCCGGAAAGGAGAGATATGAAGATTGTAGTTGTAGGCGGTGTTGCAGGCGGAGCCGGTGTTGCCCGCAAGACAAGAAGAATCGATGAAACGGCAGAAATTGTGATGTTTGAAAGGAGAGCATCTTTCCTTTTCCAATTGTTGTCTACCCTTTGCCCTGAGCGGAATCGTGGACAAGAGCGATAAATTGGTGCTGATGACTCCTGAGGGATTTTTGGGAAAAATATAGGGATTAAGGCTCTGGTAAAACATGAGGTAACGGAGATTCTGCCGGACAAGAAGGAAGTAAAGGTAAAGAATCTTCTTACCGAGGGAATGCTTTACGGAGAGCTATGATAAGCTTGCCCTTGCACCGGGGCGAATGCCATTTGCCTGCTTCTATCAAGGAATCGATCGGGAAAAATGTCTTTGTGCTAAAAGAATGTCAGTGACATCAAGAAAAATTGAAGCCTTTTGTTTCCGAAAAGAAGGTCAAGAAGATATCGGTTGTCGGTGGCGGTTTCATCGGTCTTGAGGTAGCGGAAAACTTTCGAGAGGCCGGCAAGGAAGTGAGCACCTAGTGGAAGGTCTTTCCCGGGTACTAAAAGCCTCTGGATGAAGAGATGGCGCAATTTCTCCATAAAGGAACTCCCTGGATAATGGGATACAGCTTTATCTGGGGAAGACGGTCAGTGAGATAGGAGAAGGGAGGTCGTTCTTTCGAGTGGAGAGCGACTTCCTGCTGAAGCCGTAATCATGGCTATCGGTGTCAGTCCTGAGACGAAGCTCGCAAAAGGACTGCGGAATTGAACTGGGGCAGACGGGCGGTATTCTTGTAAATTACAATTATCAGACCAATTATCCGGACATCTATGCTGTAGGAGATGCTATTGAACTGACAAACAGACTGAGCCATGATAAAAGCAGACTTCCGCTCGCCGGACCTGCCCAAAGACAGGCAAGAGCCGCCGCTGACCATATGTTTGGAGAAACACACAGTAACAGGGGGTTATCAGGGTCGAGCTGTCTTCATCTTTTTAAGCTCAATGTGGCCAATACCGGTTTAAATGAAAAGGATTGCAAAGAGCACGGCTATCACTACGATTTTGCCTACACTCTTTCTACAGACAAGGTTGGTCTCATGCCGGATGCGCATCCACTTTTCTTTAAGCTGATTTTTGAAAAGCCGACAGGAAGGATCTTGGGAGCCCAGGCTGTCGGAAAGGGGAGTGCGGATAAGCGGATCGATGTGATTGCGGCAATGATCAGTATGAATGCCACTCTGGAGGATTTGAAGGAACTGGAACTTTGCTATTCTCCTCACTATTCCACGGCAAGAGATGTGGTGAATCAGGCAGCCCTTGTGGCCTTAAATCTTTTACATGGAAAATTCAGACAGGTTCCGGTTTATAAGGTCAGAGAACTGGTGGAGAGCAAGGCTTGTATTATCGATGTCAGAGAAGAAAAAGAATTTGCAAGAGGGCACCTCATTCATGCGGTCAATATTCCCATGTCACAATTCCGTGAGAGATTGTCCGAAATTCCGAGGGATGTTCCGGTCTGTTACATTGCCGCTCCTCGCAGCGCAGTTATAATGTGATCTGCGCCTTGCAGAAGCTTGGTTATACGAATCTTTATAATATTTCGGATCCTTTCTTGGAATCTCTTTCTATGAGTATTATAGGGACAAGACGGAAGGCAGAAAACCGATTGTGACGGAGTATAATTTTAACTGATACGAAATTCTCTATTGCGATTTAATGTGATATTCGCTATAGAAGTTTAATGAGAAACTCCGTAAAGCGGCTGAATGTAGAATCACTTATCGAGTCCTCCAAAAACTTTTATACCCTCTTTCTCTAGGAACTCTGTATTTCATAGGAGTACAATGTAGATAAGTAGGATGGCAACCTACAGAAAGGGGTGCCTATGAAAAAAAGAGAAGGAGGAAAAGAAACATTCATTTGAAAGAACAAATGATGTTTTTCGGAATTACTGGATCGTTTAGAGAAAAGAAGCAAAACAATTTATAGAGAATATGACGGGAAAGAAGAGGCAGCTGAGGGATTTGGCAGCCTCTTTTCTGACTTACAGGAAGAAATGAAGCTTTTGTGAGGAGGATAGCCCGGAAAAGCGAAATTCTCGTTTTGACCCGGAACCCTTACCGAAGGCGGGAGAACTTTTGATTGAAGGAGAGAATCTTTGCCTGCTCGGTATTTCGGAATCGGACTATCGAGGCTATATGGAAGTAGAGTATGATGCTTCCTTTTTTTAAGGATGCCTTCCGGGATGAGAGTTTTTTTGAGAAAACTGTGGGAGGGATTTTTTTCAACCGAATCGTGCTTACTACAGTATTTTTCAACTTAAACTCCGTCTTCTTTAGGCTACTGCGGAATTTTTAAATTTACAGGCAAAGCCTTGGGAATTGGCGATTGCACTAAACTGCAGTATCAGGGGCACGGCATAGGTCCGGAGAGTCTGCTCCTTCTTATGAAAGCTTTAAAGAGACGAACAGGGAGAGAGTCTTCCGCGGAAGAGTAGATGCGGATAATGAGGCCTCTATCAGTATGATGCGGAAAAATCGGCGGAAAGGCGCATGGAATCAGCGAAGTTTTTTCTCCATGGGGAAGAACTGAAAAGCCTATGAAAAAGAAAAAGGACTATCTGGTCGATGATCGCTTAAGAGAATTGGCAAAAGAATTTCAGGTGGAGCCGCGGGAACTCTTGAGGGCACGCCTTGGAATTTTGGGTAGAACTTCCGGAATAGCGTTAGAGCGAGGTGACGGAAAGCTTTCATACAGGGATGTGCATTTGGAATAAACAAGATGTCTCAGGCAATGCCTGTGAGATTTAGTCGAAAAAAAGGTCTTGGAGTTTTGCTCCAAGACCTTTTTCTATCGTATACTTCATTGCAGAACAATGCACAACAATGTACAACAATGCAGAACAATGCACAACAACAATGCACAAAGGAGGGCAAAGAAATGGAACAGGGAAAGCAGAATTGCAGTGATGGCAATCATTGTAGAAAACAGGGATTCCGTGGATCGAGTTAAATACACTTTTACACGAGTATGGAAATTATATTGTGGGAAGAATGGGACTGCCCTATGAGAAGAAAAACCTGCATATCGTATCCATCGCCCTGGATGCGCCCAATGATACCATTTTCCCGCTCTGGCCGGAAAGATAGGAAATATTTCCGGAATCAGTGTAAAAACAGCCTATGCCAACGCATAAGGAGACGGAGAAAGGGTTTCGAACTCTTGCAGCTTCTTTTTCGAAAAAGCATCACTTAAGCCTTTCCTCTTATGAGAAAATTCTTCAGGGAAAGGACGAAGGAGGAAGAGGAGCTTGCAAGGAGTCTGGCAAGAGAATGCACGGAAAAAGTATTACGGACGCAGCGTCTATACGAGAGGGCTGATAGAGTTTACGAACTTTTGCAAGAATAATTGCCATTATTGCGGAATCCAAAGAGACAATGGCGAGGTGGAGCGTTATCGCCTTTCAAGGAAGAGATTCTTTCCTGTTGTGAGGAAGGGTATCGATTGGGTTTCGGACGTTCGTGATGCAGGGGAGAGGATCCCTATTTTACGGATGAGCGAATCGTAGACATTGTTTCTGCGATAAGGAAAAGCTTACCCTGACTGTGCAATTACCCTGTCCATCGGGGAAAAGTCCGGAGAGTCCTATAAAAAAGTATTTTTAAGGCGGGAGTAAATCGTTATCTTCTTCGTCATGAGACGGCGGATGAAGCGCATTATCAGTACCTGCATCCCGAAGGAGCTGAGCTGGAAGAAGAGGATGCGCTGTCTGAAGGAACTAAAGGAAATCGGCTTCCAGGTGGGATGCGGCTTTATGGTGGGATCTCCCGGACAGACTGTAAAGACCCTGGCAAAGGACCTCTACTTTATCCAGGAATTTCAACCGGATATGTGCGGAATCGGGCCTTTTGTTCCGCAACATGCACTAAAAATTTGCAAAAGGAAAAGGCGGGAAGTCTCAGGGAAACCTTGTTTCTTCTTGCACTTCTTCGTCTGATTAAGCCAAATCTCCTGCTTCCGGCTACGACGGCTCTCGGCACGATTGATGAGCATGGCAGAGAACTTGGCATTCTTTCCGGGGCAAATGTACTGATGCCGAACCTTTCGCCTAAAGAGGTCAGGAAGAAATATCTTCTTTATGACAACAAAATCTGTACCGGAGATGAGTCTGCACAGTGCAGGGCGGACTTAGAGAAAAATGAAAGCAATCGGGCTGAGCTTTTTAGTGGATGAGGGGGATGCGAGAAAAAGAGAAAGAGGCGAAGAGATAAAAAGTAAAAAGAGTAGAAACAGACGGACTTGCTGTGAGCGAGAGAAATAGAAAAGCAAGTGCGGAAAAATCAGTTCAAATTAGTCTAGTTTATTATCTGAACGGAATGTATCTTTTTGAATAGAACATGTCTTTAGCGGAATAGCTCATTTTTTAAAATGAATCACTTTCGATATTTGACGTAGAAGCATTTGAAAAAAAGGATTTCGGACCGAAAGAAGGGAGTATCATGAACTACAATCCAAAATCTTTACAAGCGGAAGAATTCATTTCTCATGAGGAAATTCTTGAGACTCTTCGTTTTGCGGACGAGAAGAAGAACGACAGAGCCTACATCGAATCTATTTTTAGAAAAAGCAAAACCCATTTACAATCCAAACGGAAGCTTACATTGCGGAGGACTGAACCATAGAAGCCTCTGTTCTTTTAGCCTGTGAAATTCGGATTTGAATGAAAAATGATCAAACTTGCGGAAGAGATTAAGCTGGCCTTTTACGGAAATCGTATCGTGCTTTTTGCTCCGCTCTACCTTTCCAACTACTGTGTGAACAGCTGTACCTATTGCCCGTATCATGCGAAAAACAAGACCATTGCAAGAAGAAAGCTCACGCAGGAGGAAATCAGACAGGAAGTCATTGCCCTACAGGATATGGGGCATAAGAGACTGGCTCTTGAAGCGGGGAGGATCCCGGTACATAACCCGATTGAATATATTTTTAGAAAGCATCAAGACCATTTACAGTATTCATCATAAAAATGGAGACATTCGCAGGGTCAATGTCAATATTGCCGCAACCACGGTGGAGAACTATAGAAAGTTAAAGGATGCCGGAATCGGAACCTATATCCTCTTCCAGGAGACCTACCATAAGAAGGCTTATGAAGAACTTCACCCCTACAGGCCCGAAACACGACTACCGTTATCATACGGAGGCAATGGACAGAACCATGGAAGGCGGAATCGACGATGTGGGAATCGGTGTTCTTTTTCGGCCTCGACAAATATCGCTATGAATTTGCAGGACTTCTCATGCACGCGGAGCACTTGGAAGCGGTGCACGGTGTTGGACCGCACACGATTTCCGTACCGAGACTGAAGAAGGCGGACGACATCGATCCGACTCAATTTGATAACGGGATTGACGATGAGATTTTCTCGAAAATTAGTGCCTGCATTCGGATTGCCGTACCCTATACCGGCATGATTATTTCACAAGAGAGTCGAAGAAGTGCGAGAAAGCACTTTCTGTGGGAATTTCCCAGATTTCCGGTGCGTCCAGAACCTCGGTTGGCGCTATACGGATCAGGAAAGGCCGCATGATACGGAGCAGTTTGACGTTTCCGACCAGAGAACCTTGGATGAGGTCGTAAAAGTGGCTCATGGATCTCGGCTATATTCCCTCCTTCTGCACGGCTTGCTACAGAGAGGAAGAACCGGTGACCGCTTTATGGCACTTTGCAAATCAGGACAGATTCAAAAACTGCTGTCACCCGAATGCCTTAATGACCTTGGCAGAGTACCTGACCGACTATGCAAGTCCCGAAACCGGAAAATGCGGAGAAGAGCTTATCGAGAAAGAGCTTGCGAGCATTCCGAATGCAAACCGAGCAGAATTGCCGGGGAGCATATTAAGAGTATCTACAAATCAAACAAGAGAGACTTCTATTTTTAAGTTCAGTAGAGGAGCCATTTTAGAAAGATCATATTTCTTATTTTTGCGTGTCCCCATGTGACAATGCAAAATGAAGAAAGTTTAACTCAATGATCATCACTTAAGGAGGAACTATGAGCTTGCAGGATACACCGCAGAGTGAGCGAATCCATATCAGCTTCTTCGGGAGGAGCATGCGGGAAAAATCGAGCCTGATTAATGCCATTGCAGGACAGCCGGTTTCCCTCGTTTCGGAGACGCCAGGGAACAACAACGGATCCTGTGCGAAAAAGCTGAAAATCTTACCCCTTGGACCGGTGCTTCTCATTGACACCCGGGAATCGATGATGAGGGAAGTCTTGGAGAAATGCGTGTTGCGCGCAGTAAAGAGGTGATTCGTGGAGACGGATATTGCACTGCTTGTTTTTGTCCGCGAAGGTCTTTCTGGAGGAAAATGCCGCGTTTTTACAAAGGGGCTTGAGAGGGTGAGCCCCTGTTTTTCGATTGCTTAAAAGCTTTGAAAAGGAACAGTTTCTTCTTCCGGAGCGGGAAAGAGCACTCTTGGACGATTTCCGGGAGGAAGATATCCCGTTATGCTGATTTTCACTCAGGTGGACAGGCTATCGAAGCGGAACAGGGAAGCACTTCAGATAGTCATTAAAATTCTGCGGGAAGAAAAAACAAAGTATGGCATTTTGGAAGTCCGGTCTTCCTCCGAGCCTTAATTTAGAGGGCATTGAAGAAATAAAAAAAGTGCACTGGGAGCCTTTCTTCCGAAACAAAAAAGAGAAGACTTTTCGGATCTTGTGGAAGCAGGGAGATTATATCGTTCTCGTAAGCCCGATTGATGAGTCGGCGCCGAAAGGAAGGATCATTTTACCGCAGCAAATGGCAATACGGGATCTTCTCGATTACCATGCGATTCCGCTTGTTGCGCAGCCGGAAGAATTAAAGACGATTATGGAGAGTCTGGAGGGAAAGGTAAAGCTTGTTGTGACGGATTCTCAGGCCTTTAAAGAGGTGGAGTGCATCCTGGAGAAAGCGGTTCCCTTGACCTCCTTTTTCCATTCTGATGGCAAGGTACAAGGGTTTTTATCCTATGCTTTGGAAGGTTGTGCGATTTTGGATTCTCTGGAAGAGGGGATAAGATTTATATTGCGGAAGGCTGTACGCACCATAGGCAGTGCGGAGACATCGGCACGGTGAAGCTTCCCAAGATGCTGGAAAAGTACAGCGGAAAGAAGCTGGACTTTGTTTTTACGGAGGGAAGGGACTTTCTTTCGAGAGAAACAGAAAGAACTAAAAGCTTATGATTCATTGCGGTGCTTGTATGCTTAGCGAAAGAGAAGTACAATCAGATATCGGGATTTTTCTGGACAAGGGAATTCCTATTTGCAATTATGGTCTTGCTATGGCAAAAGATGAACGGGATTTTAGACCGGGCAGTTGCGATGCTGTAGTAAGGGAGAGCAGAGTAAGGAGAGGAAAGGACTTTTCATGGTGCGTTTGATACATACGGCGGATTTACATTTGGATACTACTTTTTCGTCGCGCTTTTCAAAGAAGAGGCGGAAGAGAGGAGACAGGGACTGCTCCTGGCATGGAATAAACTTTTTGGACTTCAGGGGCGGAAAAAAGGGTACAGGCGGTTTTAATCGCGGGAGATTTGTTTGACAGCCCCGTGGTTTTCCCGTTCCACCATGGATATTTTTCCTTTTCTTCTATCAGGAAAAATCCCGGGAAATTTCCTATCTAAGGGGAAACCATGATACAAAAATACCTTCCGTTTCCAGGAGAATCTCCCGAAAAACTTGTTTCTTTTCTCTCATGAAGGGAAAAAATATCCGCTTAAATGAAAAACTTGTTCTTGCGGGGCAGGAATTTTACGGGAGAGGAGAGCAGGAAGAAGAAAACTACTTCTTTGATTCCGAAGAAGGAAGAGCAGGCTTTGGAGGAGGATGAACCGCTTCCCGGAAAAGGAAGAGCCTGCGCAGGGAGTTTAGAATTTCAAGGAAGAAGATTGTAACCTTCTTATGTTACACGGCATGCTAAAGGGAGTCCTCCGTTTCCAAAGAGACGTCGGAAGAAAGGCTAGCTCCGAAAGGATGACGGAGGCAGTGCAAACGGAAGACAGCATTTCTCTAAGGGTGCTGAGCAAATATCCGATTCACTACCTGGCACTCGGACATATCCATAAGAGGAAGAGGGCAGATTCGGTGCACTCCGCTACCTCTATCCCGGTTGTCTGCAGGGAAGAGGATTTGACGAAGAAGGAGAAAAAGGCTTTTATTATCTGAAATTAACGAGCAGAGCAAGGAAATCGCACGGAATTTGTTCCGCTAAAGGATGGGGAGTTTCGTATTATCAGTACTGCTTTCCGAAGAAGACGGAAGCTTGGAGGCTCTTGAGAAAATAACGGAGAGGATTCGAGGAGGAAAATGCAGGAGAAAAGGACAGCCTCAGGATTATTTTTAAAAGGAGAAAAAGCCCTGAGGGAGAGCGGAAATCTCCGCTATCTGGAGAAACAATTAAGTGAAAATCATGCCTATGTAGAAATAAAAGAGGAGTGTCGCTTAAAAAGCTTCATAAAGAGGATTTTATGCATGAAAAAGAGCCTGAAAGGAGAGTTTCTCCGTATGGTCAGTGACAGTGAAAGCTTGAGTGAAGAAGAAAAGAAAAGATTATCCTTCTGGGGATAGGGCTTCTGCAGGGGAGGAATTATGATTATCAAAATCTTGTCATATTGCGCAATTTGGAAAGTGGAAGGAGAAGGACTTCTCCTTTTCGGATGCGTTGAACCCTTATCTCTGGGAAAACGGAGAGGAAAAAAACCACCTTAATGCATTTTTCCACATCATGTTTTACGGTCTGTCCGGAGACAGAAAACAGGATATTTTAGAAAATGAAAAGAAAGCATTTCATGCCTTTTCAGGGCGGAAATTTTTGGCGGAAATATTCATTTTTCAGGAGAAGGAAAAATTATATTTTGAGAGAAGCTTTCGGTTTAAGAAAGGCGGAAGACAGCTTTCGCCTCTTAGAGGAAGGCGGAAAAGAAAGTAAAGACTACAGTGAGAATATCGAGAGGAAATTTTTTTCGTTAGACAGCGAAGCCTTTTCAGAAGGTATGCATGATCAGTCACGAGGACCTTTCCTTACGGTTTAACTCCAGTATTCACGCGAAGCTCGGCAATGTTTCGGATGACCGGGAGGATATGCAGAAGTTCAAAAGGTACAGAATACCTTGAAGGATGCCATTAATGCACTTTCTCCCAATCGACGAACCGGAGCGATTTTTAAGAAAATGGAGGAAGAAAGTCTCTCCGCATCTCTTTACAGAAAGAAAGAGGAAGAGGAAGCGGTACTTTCTCTGGAAGGAAGTCCTCTCCTGGAAGAGCAATGGAAAGAGAAACAAAGGAAGAGGAAAGACTGGAAGAGGAGGTTCAAAAGGGAATCGTTGAAAAGGAGCGCTGGGGAAAAAGGTAGAATACCAGAAGCTGCAGGAAGAGTTGGAAAAAGCCCATTATCGTTATGAAAATGCGAAGAAATGGTACTATCAGAATCGTTTGGAGAGCTTGAGCGAGGAAGAGCAGGACAGACTGTGGAAGGAAGAACTGCAGGAATTGAAATCCAAGATCAATGCTTTAAAGAAGGAGGCGGAGAAACCGAAGGAAGAAGCTTCTTTGGAGAAGGAACAGAAGAAAAGGAAAGAAGAAATCCCTTTGATTTATATTTTTGTCCGTGACGGCACTTGTCTTTTTGCTTCTCTTTTTCTTTAAAATCAGCGGAGAAATCTGCCGGTACCGGGAAGTCTTTCGCTATTAATCGCCATTCTCCTTTTTGCGATTGCTTTTGCCATTTACTATGGAGAGGGAGAGAAGAAACGCTTATCTGGGAAGACGCCTTGCGGAAGAAGAAGAGAGGAAAAGGAAGAGTCGCTCCGTCTCTCGTCTTTGGAGGAACTGCTCTCCCACTATCATAAGGTAGAAGAGATGCTTTCTTTGGAAGCGGAAGAGAAGGAAAGGCAGGAAGCGCTTTCCGCCTTTTTGGCTACAGGGAAAATAAGAAAACCGTTGAGAATTCCGCGGCGGACTTTTGTTTTCTTTGGAAGAGGCGCAAAGCAGGCTGGAAAGACATCGAAAAAGAACAGGAGCTACTGAAGGACAACATTCGGGGAAAAGAGAGAGAGAGAAGACAGGGTGGAGATTCTTAAGGCCCTTTCCGAACAGGAAAAGAACGCTTCAAGCTGTTCGGGAAGAACGACAGGCTATGGAAGAACGAATTCATATCCTGCAACAAACCAAGGACTATCTGGAAAAGGCAAAGGATGCCTTTGCATCAGAGTACAGAGGCCCGATTCTTTCCGCTTTCACGAAATATTTCCAAGAGTTAACAAAGACCAAGATGCAATTCGCCATCTAAAAATGACCTTGAAATTGAATTTATCGAGGAGGAATGCGGAGAAGCTTGGCCTACCTGAGTGAGGCTTACAGGATTTGTGCCGTTTTGCGATGAAACTTACTATTTTTGATGCGATGTTTCCGGACGGAAAGGCTGTATTATTCCTGGATGACCCCTTACAGCCATTTTGATGATGAGAAAAGGAGAAAGGGACTTGCTCTTTTTAGACGGTCTTTCGAAAAAGAGACAGATTCTTTACTTTTACCTGTTCCGCATCCAGAATGCCGTAGCTCCCGGAAGTCGGATAGGCAGTGAGTTGGCAAATCTCTTGGAAAACAGAGGAAAAGATTTTTATATTTATTAAAATTTGTATAAAAATTATAGAATAAATAGTCAAAAAAATAGTCAAACTTTAGAAGAATTTCACAAATTAGAATAGACTAATTATGGGATTTTTCTGATACAATCCTTTCATATTCTAAACGAGGTACGCACGCTTTTATGCAGGATACTCGTTATGAATAAAAAAGAGATATCGCGTGCCCGGCAAAGCGATACTCGTAAAGAATAAAAAGCTTTTTGGAAGCTTATGAAATCATTATTATGAAAAAGGAGATCCTATCATGGAAAAATTAGATCAATTTTATGGACTGTTTATTGACGGTGAATTTTGTGAAAGTTCGGATAAGGCCAGATTCAAGACCTATTCCCCGGCGACCGGCGAAGTTCTCGCGGAGGTTGCGGAAGCTACGAGAAGACGTGGACCGCGCAGTATCTTGTGCATGGAAAGCCTTTGCATCCTGGAAGAAGCTGGATAAGGTAAGCCGCTCCAAGATTCTACTGGACATTGCGGATATTATCGATGCCAATAAAGAGCATTTGGCAAGGGTGGAAAGTATGGATAACGGTAAGCCGGTAGAGAGACCCTTGCTGTAGACGTTCCTTTGGCGGCAGACCATTTCCGCTACTTTGCCGGAGCCATTCGTACGGAAGAGGATTCTGCAACCTTCTTCGATGAAAATACCCTTTCCCTTATTATCCATGAGCCAATCGGGGTTGTGGGACAGATTGTACCTTGGAACTTCCCTCTTAATGGCGGCATGGAAGCTTTGCGCCGGTTCTTGCCTCCGGTTGCTGCAGCGTATTAAAGACCAGCTCTTCCACACCGCTGAGTGTACTGGAGCTGATGAAGCTGATTAAAAGGATATCGTACCGAAGGGTGTGATTAATGTCATTTCCGGTTCCGGATCCAAGTCCGGCCAGTATATGCTGGAGCATAAAGGTTTCAGAAAGCTGGCATTCACAGGTTCTACAGATGTGGGATATAGCGTGGCAAAGGCGGCAGCAGACCGCTTGATTCCGGCAACCTTGGAGCTTGGCGGAAAGTCGGCCAATATCGTTTTCCCGGATTGTGATTTCGATATGGCAATTGACGGATTGCAGCTCGGAATCCTCTTTAACCAGGGCAGGTATGCTGTGCGGGTTCCCGTGTATTTGTCCATGAGGATATTTACGACAAATTTGTGGAAGCGGCAGTGGAGCAGTTTAACAAGGTTAAGGTTGGAAATCCATTGGACGCGGATACGCAGATGGGAGCACAGATTAATGCAAAGCAGGTACAGAAGATTCAGTCCTGTGTAGACATAGCGGTACAGGACGGAGCGAAGATTGCCTGCGGCGGAAGAGTCTTTGATGAAGGAGAATTGAGTAAAGGGTGCCTTCTATCGTCCGACACTTCTTATCAATGTGGACAATTCGATGCGTGCAGCCAGAGAGGAAATCTTCGGCCGGTTGCAGTAGTGATTAAGTTTAAGACCGAGGAAGAAGTGATTGCCATGGCAAACGACTCCGAGTACGGTCTTGGCGGAGCGGTTTGGACAAGAGACATCAACAGAGCAATGCGTGTGGCCAGAGGCATTGAGACAGGGACGAATTTGGATCAATACACAATGCTATCCCCGCAGGAGCACCGTTTGGCGGCGTGAAGACCTCCGGTGTGGGAAGAGAGACGCATAAGGTAATTTTTAGAGCACTACACACAGATGAAGAACATCTATATCAATCTGAAGGAAGAGCCGTCCGGTTTCTATCCGAAGAAATAAGACAGCAAGGGGCTGTAAAAAAATCAAAAATAGCTTCAAGCAATATAGGTCTAAATTTGGGGCACGCTTTCGCTAGCTTCTCCTGACTGAGCATGGTTTTGTTAACCACTGCTCACTTTGCTTTGAAAATAACCCCTCGGAAGTTGATCTGTAACAGGACGACTTTTTCTGATGAAAAAGTCTGTCCTTACGGATACTACGCGAAACTTCGATTCTCTTGTTTTTCTGCAAGTATCGGGCTCAGACTACCCCTCATTTAGACCTATATTGCCGAAAATCTATTTATTATTTTTGATTCATAACGAGTATCGTGCGCAAAGCGTGTGATATCTCGTTTTTACAGCCCTTTTTCTATTTATAAAATGAGAGAAAGAATTAAGAAAAATAGTTCTAGGATTTTGTCTTCCGTTTTATATAGTAGCAACTGAGCACAAATAGAAAGTGAGGACAAGCATTTTTGAAAAAGAAATTATGGATTCCCCTCTTGAGTTATCACTTGCATTGGCTGCTTGCGGAAACCAAGCCGGCAATACGAAAGAAAATACAAGTAACGAAGCGACGGAAAAAGCAGAAGTGAAGGAAAGTGAGAAGGCGGAGTCTTCGGAAAAGTCTGAAAAAGAACGAAGAAACGGTAATGAAACAGACAGTCGTGCGGGAGCAGGGGGAGTCCGATGCTCCAATCAGTAAGGCTAAGCTCAAGTTGAAAGTATTCCAATCTGGTGGATACGGAAACAAGAGAGAGGGTGGAAGCGGCTTTAAAGAATGCCGGACTTAAGGAGGATAAAATCAAGTCTTTTTGCCGCAGTGGACGAATACAATAACGCAGTGGGAAAAGAGAACCTGGTACAGGAGATGACTACGATTGACGCCGGATTTCCGAGCCTGGACAGTGATAAACTCGTAGATGCCTGGCTGGATAAGGGAGGATATGTCGGACGGAACTGCAGAATCACCGCGTTCTCCCTGATGGGTGACTTTATTACCGTAGGGAAATCCGACTCCCGGGGAAACGACCATGCTTTTCTCCGACTTTGATGCCATTTCCGCGAAAAAAATCTTTACCGGAGGCAAAGAAGAACTATGATACTGTTTTTCCTATATCGATGTGGAAAATACAAAGACACGGCTGTCTTATCCGCGGATATCGTTCAATCCTGGAAAGAGAAAGAAATTTCCTTCCACAATGATAAGATGCACATGATTTCCGTCTTTATGACCATGGATGATGGACTGAATAAGGTGCAGGAGTTTATCGGACATGTCGGCGTTTTGGTACAGGACGGTGATAAGTTCTTGTTTATCGAGAAGCTGGCCTTTGAACTGCCCTACCAGGTAGATGAGTTTTTCTTCTTTACAAGAGGTAAATGACTATCTGATGGGCTACTATGATAAGGATGCCGGACGGGACTTACAGCAAAAGCCGTTATCTTCCAAGATGGAGAGGTTATGAAGGAATACAGGGTTTTGGACTGATAAAAATATTGACAAAGGGATGTTCATTCTGTATCATTAGTCTGTTGCAATAGAAGCGACATGGTTAGGAGCAATCTTAACTTGCCGGCGTGGCGGAATAGGTAGACGCACAGGACTTAAAATCCTGCGGGACATAAATCTCATACCGGTTCGACCCCGGTCGCCGGCAGCAAAGGAGAATAATCGGTGAGAGATCTCGCCGGTTTTTATACCCTTTCCTGTGCAGAATATGGAGATGTACCCAAGTGGTTGAAGGGTCCGCACTCGAAATGCGGTAGGTCAGGGTAACCGGCGCGAGGGTTCAAATCCCTCCATCTCCGTGATTTTAAAACGCTAGATTTTAAGCCTTTAATGGCTTGTGGTCTAGCGTTTTTGCTTGATTTTACTTCCTTTTTTGTAAGATGATTTTACAACTCTCATCACTTCTCTTTGTGTGGGCTGCTCCTCAAATAAGGCGTAAGCATCTGCCCATTTACCATTTTTCTAAGCCGATACTTCCCGGAAGGAAGCTGGTCAACGCCTTTAGGAAGTTTATTCATACTTGCCTCCTATGAATTCTCGTATAGGTATTCCGGCGCTATGTCCGTTTCATCATCCCATACTACAGTTCCGTCCTCGACGTGAGCCGTAGAAAAAGAAATCCTCATTTTTAAGTTTCTCGTATATCGGTTTTGTGAAGTTGCGGAAGAAAAGTCGAAAATTCCTTTTTTACCGTCTATAAAAAGTAAGCAGAAGCTTATGGTTTTTGCTACTTGAACATCTTTAACTATCCACTTTGGAATATGCATAGTGTTGTCCTCCTTTTATTTTTAGTGGATCTATTTTTGTAAAGTGGCTGCTCTGATATTGCTAAGTCCCCAATTTGCAAAGCAGTTCGTCCTATGAGTTTCAGCCCAAGCGCTAATTAATTTAATTTGTTTCTTTGGTATTTCACCTTCTATAAGGTCTCCGTCCAAAGTGAAAGTAGCATAGTAGCCTTGATAGCTTGCATGGAAATGGGGTGATTGTGTTCCCCATTGTTATACATTCTGATAATGATTCCATAAAACATAGATATTGTTGGCATAGTATTAATCCCCCTATCCTCCTAATCTCTCAGTAAAGCCTCCTGTAGTACTTGGGAAAAGTTTATACCTTGTGCTAAGGCTTTCTCATTCAACCACACAGGGATAGTGAGGGTTTTTCCTACAGACTTATTGAAGTGTAACTTTTGCATACTCATCAGCATCAACACTGATAAGATTTACAAAATAATCCGACGGCACCTGCTCCCCAATTCTTCTGCATAGGCAACAGGATCTACTGTATCAACAGGAGAGGAGACAGGGAATGGATCGCCGTCACGTTTCAAACCAACAAGCTGTAAAGCTAAGCACTCAACAGCCATGTTCATGGCATCGTTTAAATCGTTTCCCACAGGTCGCAACATCAAAATCAGGGGAATAAAACGGAATATCTCCCGTCGTCTTCTTTGTAAAATATTGCCGGATATATACTTAACATGGTTAGCTCCTCTCTATTCCTGCTTGTTTGTAGATAGAACACTCGGTAAACTTAGTAAGCTCCTTAGTGTGGAAGGGATTGTTACCTTGCCCTTTTTAATCGGGTGCTTGTACTGCCTGTGAGCCTTCTTGACTTACTAAGGTACCAGCCGTCTTTTTAATATGATTCTTTTCCATTTCCTTGGCTTTCTTCGGCATAATACTTTCCCCTCTCTATTTCTTTTAGGTATAGTCTATCCCAGGAACACGCATTAAGTCAATACGCATAACCCTAAGCCTGTAATCTCTCCATTAAAAGCTTCCTGCAGTACCTGCGAGAAGTTTATACCTTGTGCTAAGGCCTTTTCATTCAGCCATTCCGGAATAGTGAGTGTTTTACGGCTTTGTTCAAATTCTGTTTTTCTGTAGATCTCTGTATCACAGGCTATAAAGTTCTGAAATTCTCCAGCCTCTAAGGGAAGTTTTTCGGAGGGTGCCGGAATAGACAAGCCTTTATCCTCATAACTAACTAAGGTCATGGCCAAGACATCTTCTGCCATATAGAGGCATCACCTAAGTCGTCTCCACAGGTGTAGCAACTTTCCAAGTCTGGGAAGTTTACGGAAAAATTGTCCATTGTCTTCAGGTGTAAATACTGCCGGATAAACGTATTTCATATATTTTCTCCTTCCGGAAGAGGGCTATCTCAGCCCCGCATCCTTCTAAAAATTCTGTTTAGTGTTCCGGTTGCTATCTCTTTTTGATTGGTGTCTCGAGTAGTCTAGAAGCTTTTCCTTGTGATTTCACTGTATCATTCATCATGTTCTTTACCATGTTCTACTAGGTAGCAACCATTTTTCTTCAAGAGTTTACTTAGTTCTGAAACTTTCATTTTTCTTTCTCCTCTCTAATACGTGTTATACACGTGCAAAATAAAGTATGTCAAGACTTTTTATATGGAATGTAGATGAAGATTTGGAATGTGTACCGGTCAAGACTGATTGCGCCTACTATTAGTCTTACGGCATTCCGGTTATCCCTACACTCGAAAGCTTGGAGTCCGGTCTTTTTGTGGATATAAACAATTTCTAAAAACCTTGACAGGGATAGGGGCGGGTGATACTCTGTAGAGGATATTAGCACTCGAACTATATGATTGCTAACAGGATTTTCGAAGGGCAAGAAGAAGGCACTCGGAAGAGTTTCTCGCCGGATAGGAAAGACATGGCGGAGGGAGTTCTCGAGTTTCCGTTTCGCCTTTCAAAAGGATGGGTATGAAAATGAATAAATTAGTGGAAGCACTAAAAAGAAATGGATAGAGAAAAGAGAAGAAGGAGTAGAGAAAAAGGAAGAATTTCCGCAATTTCAGGAAATTCCGAAGACCAAGGGAGAGGCCTGTTCGGAGAAGAAGAGCGGAGAAGAGGATAAAAATGCTGAACAGGCAAAGTCAAACGAAAAGACAGGGAGGCTTTGCAAGCATTTTTCCGAAGAAGAAAAAGACAGAGGAGGACAGGCTATGCAGGTAGTACCGGTTTACAACATGATGATTTTGCCCAATTCCTATATTTATTTTCAGATTGATAATTTCAGGACTTTGGCAGGAAAGACGGTAGAAGAGGGCGATAAGCTTATTTTTAGCCGTTTTACATAAAAATGAGGTGGATACCAGGGCGCTTCACAAGGAAGAAGTGCATCCTATCGGCGTGGAAGGGACGATTAAAAGAAATCAGTAAGGACGGTTATGCGGTAGTGGAAACCGGAAATCGAGTGCGTATTGAAGCCCTTTCTCAGGTGGAAGGAGAACCGCTCCTTTTGCAAACTGCGCCCTTATACGATGTGGAAGATGTGGATCGAGAGGAAGCGGCTAGAAATTACAGGAGATTAAAGAGGAGCTAAAAAGGCTTGGTGGAGCGCTTTCATGCAGGGAAGGTCATGGCGGGGATGATCGACCACCATCAGGCGATTCAGGAGGTGGCATGTGTTCTGTCTCCCTGGCTAAGTCTCAACAATGAAGAAAAGATATCGCGTTTTACAGGAAGACCGACTTTCCGTCCGCACGAAAATGCTGGAGCAGATAATCTATGAATATATCGAGGTGACGAAGGTTACCACCGATGCAAGAACCCAGCAGCAGGAAGATTATCAGAAGCTGTATAAGGAGCAGGCGCTCCAGAAACAGATTGATTACCTCCAGAAAGAGCTGGATGAGATGCATCCGGAGAAGGTTTCCGACCTTCGAAAGTTTGAGCTGCGTATTGCGGAAGCCGGGATGAATGAAACGGCAAAGAAGGAAGCCGGAAAGATTTTTAAATCGACTGAAGAATGAGGGGACGAACGGACAGGAAGCCGGTATGCTCTATGACTATCTGGATTTCGTGACCGGACTTTCCTGGAAGAAGGAAGAACAGAAGGAAATTGACCTGGATGAGGCGGAGAAGATTTTATCGGAGGACCATTTCGGCTTAAAGAAGGTTAAGGAGAGAATGATTCAGCAGATTGCGGTCATGAATCTGAAGAAGCAGCAGTCCGGCTCCATTCTTCTCTTTGTGGAGCTCCCGGTACAGGGAAAACCAGTATCGGAAAGAGCATTGCGAAAGCGCTGGGAAGAAAAATATGTTCGCGTGAGTCTTGGCGGTGTACGAGATGAGGCGGATATTCGCGGGCACAGAAGAACCTATCTCGGTGCCATGCCCGGTCGAATCATGGACGGCATACAAAAGGCAGGTGTTTCCAATCCGGTCATGGTACTGGATGAGGTGGATAAGCTTTCCGCCTCCTATAACGGTGATCCTGCGGCAGCCCTCCTTGAGGTTTTGGATCCGGAGCAGAATAATACTTTTACCGACCACTACATGAATGTGCCTTATGATTTGTCCGACGTGCTTTTTATCTGTACGGCAAATTCTCTGGATACCATACCGGCGCCGCTCTTAAATCGTATGGAAGTCATCCAGTATCAAGGCTATACCCCGAAAGAAAAGTTTGAGATTGCAAAGCGCCATCTTCTTCGAAAGTCCTTAAAAGGTGTAGGTTTACAACAGGAAAATGTGGAAATTACGGACGAAGCCCTGGAAAATATCATCTCCGATTATACGAGAGAAGCCGGCGTCAGAGGCTTAAAGAAGAGACTGGATACCTTATGCCGCATTGCGGCGGTTCATCTTGTTAAGGGGAAGGGAGAGAAGATTTCCGTAGGAAAGGGAGACCTTAGAGAATATCTGGACATGAACCCGCTGCATAGGAGAGAAGTAAAGGAAGAAGGAAAGCCGGGGATTGTTACAGGTCTTGCCTGGACCGCGAGTAGAGCGGAGAAATCCTCTATATCGAAAGTATGTTCACGAAGGGTGAAGGAAGCTGAATATCACCGGACAGCTTGGCGATGTGATGAAGGAGTCCGCACAGATTGCCATCAGTTTGGTAAAGTCCATGTTCCCCGATAAGGCGAAGCTCTTTAAGGAAAATGATTTGCATATTCACGTTCCGGACGGGGCAACGCCGAAGGACGGACCCTCAGCGGGAATTACGCTTACCATTGCTCTTGCATCTTTAGTGACAGGGCAGGCTGTCAGTCCGCGGATTGCCATGACCGGAGAGGTTTCTCTGGAAGGCTTGGTGAATCCCATCGGCGGACTTCCGGAAAAGCTCATGGCGGCGGAACGTGCCGGTGTAAAGACTGTTCTGATTCCGAAGGCCAATGAAGACGATCTTCGGGATGTGCCGGACGAGGTTAAGGAGAAGCTGCAGATTCTCCCGATTAAGACCGTGGAAGAAGGATTGGAACTTTGTGAGATAAAATATACGAAATCCGGACTGGAAGTCGTGTAAAAAGAGAAAATTGTTCAAAAAGATGCCTTATTCTTTATGGATTAGGCATCTTTTTAGTGCAATAAATTTATTAAGAATAGGCAAAAAAACTATATTTTTAAAAAAATCTATAATTAAACTTGTTTTTACAACTCGTTGTCTTGGGGTTTTAGGAGGAGAGACTATGTTAAGTAAAAAGGAACGAGTCCTTGCCATACTCGAAAGAGAAGCGGTAGACAGGCCGCCGATTTCCGCATGGAGACATTTTACGGAATCGGAGCACGATGGAGTGGATCCCTTTGTGGAAGCGATGTTGAACTGGCAGGAAAAGTGGGATTTCGATTACATGAAATTACAGCCCAGAGCATCTTATTATGAAGAAGCTTTCGGAGCGGAGTTTGATTATACGAAATACGCGGGTGTGCTCCCTGACCTGCATTAAAGCACCGATTGAGAAGGAATCCGATTTTGATGCACTTACGGAAGTGCCCGGGAGTCATAATATCTTTCAGGAACAGGCGGAAGTGATTCGGAAAATACGGGAAAAGGTAGGAGATGAGATTCCGATTTTCCAAACAATCATGTGTCCGACCAGTATCTTACAGAAAATCTGCAATATCAATCCAATCGGCAGATATCGGGAAGCAAGCCGTGAGGATTTGCTTGTGCAAACGATGAAAAATCATCCGGAAAAAGGTGCATCACGCTCTGAAGGTGATTACAAAAACACTGCAGAATTATGCGGAAGAGCTAAAGAAAGCCGGAACCTTCGGCGTATTCTATGGGGCGACCGGATTGTCCCGTGACTCTTACCTTCATTATTCCGAGTGGGAAGAATTTGTGAAGCCCTATGACTTTGAGGCTTTTGAGGCAATGCGTCCTATGAAACTGATGGTGCATGCCTGCGGGATCTATGTGCATCCAGAGTATTTTTGCACATTATCCGATTGATATTTTACACTGGCGGAAAGTGCAATAGGAAATCCTTCTTTGGACAGCTCGCAAGAGTGGCTGGATCCGAAAAATCACACCCATGGGGGGCTGTGATGAGCGGTTATTCGGGCAACATAAGGAGATAGAAATCAACCTTCGAACGAGAGATGCCGTAAAGCGGATGAAGGTATTCCCTTCTTCCTTGCACCGGATTGCTCCCTTGCACTCAATACCTACGATGAAGAACTCAAAGCTTTTATAGAGGCGGGAAAGGAGATCGTATGACTTGGCAAGCTACATTTACTTGCGTAGTATTCTTGATTACATTGATTTTACTGGTTTGGCAAAAGGTTCCCATGGTCATTCTTGGAGCTGCAATTCCGGCCGTGCTTGCCATAGCGGGTGTTATTGATCCGAAGGAAGCTTACTCGGATTTCGGAAATACTACGGTTGTATTCTTTATGGGACTCGTTGTGGTCGGTGAAGCCTTCTTTAAAACGGGTCTTGCAGGAATTCCTCGGCGGAAAAATCATCGGACTCCTCGGAAAGACGGAAAAGGGTCTAATCCTGGGGACGGGCATTGTTGCCGGCGGTCTTTCTTCTTTCTTAAATGATACCGGTTCAACGGCCTGCCTTATGCCGATTGTGGGCTCCATGGCAGACAAGGCGAATGTCAAGAAATCCAAGCTTCTTATGGCTCTTGCCTATTTTTGCATCTCTTGGAGGAACCGTCACTCTTGTAGGAACAACGCCCCATATTGTGGCAAACGGTATTTTTTAAAAAGACAACGGTCTTCGTGAATTCGGATTTTTCGAGTATACAAAAATCGGTTTACCGCTCCTTATCATCGGTATTCTGTATATGTGCTTTTTTTCGGCGTAAAAACTTCTTCCGGAAAAAGGATGTAGAAAAGTGCAGCAGTAAACAGAGTCAGTGAAAAAGAATCCCGGAAAGATGCTTCTCGTGGCTGTTATCTTTATCGGTGTACTGGTTTCCATAGCCCCAACATTATTCCAATGCATATTGCCGGAGTTATCGGAGCAATTTTGGTTGTTCTGACAGGCTGCATTACCGCGGAGGAAGCCGTTAAGGCATTCCCAACTTCGACAGTCTTTATCGTAGGCGGTATTTTTCCCGTTGAGTAAGGCGCTGGTCTCCACAAAGGCTGCGGAATTCATGGTTCAGGCAGTGCAGCCCGTTCTGTCTCATTTTCCGCCCATCATTTTGCTCGGAGCGATTACCTTCCTGATGATTTTTCGTAACGCAGTTCCTGATGAACAGTTCTGCAACGGTACTGGTTCTGCCCTATTGCGATTCTTCTTTCTCAGGCAGCAGGCATTAACCCGCTGGCATCCGCCATGGCGGTTTCCGTTTGCGCATCCGGTGCCTTTGCGACTCCTTTCGGAACGGCTCCGAATCTCCTGGTATGGGAGGCGGGCGGCTATTCCATTGAGGACTATTTCCGTTGCGGTTTTCCGATGTGCATCATCTTCGGACTGGTTGTGACCATTCTTTTGCGGAATTTTTCTATTTGTAAGGGGGAAAAAGACTGTAGTTTTGCAAGCGGTATTCATCATTAAGTAAAATATTATTAAGTAAAAATAAGAAGCCTTTAGGCTTCTTATTTTTGCTATATAACAAAAATTTTTGACATTTATTTTTGTGAAAATTATGCATATTGACAAAAATATAGAGCGGTATACTGAAATAACATACTAATAGTTGCAGTAATAGTTCAGTGAACATACCAGGAGAAAAATTGGAAGAAAAATCTAAAAAGCCTGATATACCAAGGTGTTTATCAGGATGTGGCAAACGGAATTTTAAAGCCGAATGAAATCATCTCTGAGAATAAAATTGCGGAAAAAAATATGGAGTAAGCAAATCTCCGGTCCGAGATGCAATGGTTGAGCTGTGCAAAAGATGAAATACTAAAAAGCATACCCAGGATGGGGTATCAGGTTATACCGGTTAATTTAAAGGACATTTTGAATATCATAGACTTTAGAGTAGATATTGAAATAAGCGGTTTGCGAAGATATGGAAACCACTTTACAGACGAACAAATTGCGGTTTTGGAAAAAATAACGGAAAGAGGGATGGAAAACGACGCAACTGCGTCGGAAGGATGGTTTAAAAACTATGAGTTTCATACTGCCCTATATTCTTTCTATGAAAACGAATTTGCTCTAAAGTATTTATCCAAGTTGATAAGACAGGGGGCTACTTTTATCTCTCAATATTTTATTGCCGCACGAGGGAAAAAAATCGCGAGTTGAATGGAAGAGTTCATATGGAGATAGTGGAGGAAATCAGAAGAGGGGACATAGAGAAAGCTTGTAAGATCCTGCAGTCTGATATTGAGTCCATAAAGCAGGACATAGCGTTGCTTTACGGGTGGACTCAGCAATAGAGATTACTGCCGGATGATTGTGACCCTTCAAAAATCATAGGAAGTTTGCGATTTTCAATAACGATATAAGGAGGAAGAAAAGCATGGAAAACAAAAAGGAGAGTATTTAAGGCATTACGAAATGAAGAGGTAGCGGATGTACCTGTTGGTTTTTGGCATCATTATTTAGAGGATGAGCATGTCGATGCGCTGAAGACTCCTGCATACCATACACAGAATGTGGAAGGGCAAAAAGTTCAAAGAGGAATTTGATCCGGATTTTGTAAAAAGTTATGACAGACGGATATTTTTTTATTTACCGATAGAATTGGATATCTCTTCTGTAGATACGCTTCCGAATTTTACTTTGGTGCCAATTGAGCATCCCTGGTTTCAAAAGCAGATAAAGCTTGCGAAAGAGTATAGGAGAGTTTACGGAAAGGATATTGCCATCTTCCATAATCTTTTTGCTCCCTTATGGCATTTTGAAGAGGCAATTCGAAAAAGCATATAAGGTAGACGCAGCAGAGTCTCATGAAATCATTTTGGGATATCTGAAGGAAAATCCCGAAGCGGTGGCTTCTTGCCTCGATAGGATTGCGGATAATCTTTTCTCTTGTTTTGAAGGAAGTGGTCAAAGAGGGAGTTACAGACGGTATTTATCTTAGCGCACAGGATATGCATCGTTACATTCCGGATGCGCTATACAGACTGTATGTTACACCGAGCGAAAAAAGGTTCTGGAAAATGCAAAGGCATTTTCTCCGTACAATCTCCTTCATATTTGCGGTTGGAGAGGCAATGCAATTTCCTGACGATTTATCAGGATTATCCTGCAATTGCTTTTAACTGGGCAGTGAATACGGAGTGCCTGTCTCTTAGAGAGGGAAAGAAATTTTTCCATGATAAATGCGTAATCGGCGGATTTTTGAATACGGAGGACAGCATACTGTTTACCGGAAACAAAGGGGAGATTCAGAATTACACCCAGAAGCTTCTTAAAGACGTTGGACGGAAGGAGTCATCATCGGTGCCGATTGTACATTGCCAAGATCAATTGACTACGAAAAGATTCAATATGTAAGAGAGGCATGCAAAGGCGATTTTCAAAAAATTGTAGGTTAAATTGAAAATTATAATCCGGTTTTAAAATTGCAGTTCGAATTAGATGTTGCACTGAAGAAATTTATTCAATCTCCAGGGGTTGAATTAAAGAACTAATTTTTATCCAAACGGAATGCTGTAGGAAGGCATGCACCATTTCGTTTAGACAAGGAGGAAAACATGTTATTGAAGAAAATGAAGGCATCTCTTGCTGTTGCGCTGGTTATGTCCATGTCTCTTTTGACAGCATGCGGAGGTAGCGCGGAGAAGAAGGCGGACACAACGGAAAAGAGCGGAGAGACACAAGCGGCTAAGGAAGGGAATGCTGCAGAAGGCGGCACAATCAAGCTTGGCGTGTTGGCACCGCTGACAGGAACCAATGCAGAGTATGGAAAAAGGCTTCCAGATTGCTATGCAGATGGCGGTAGACAAGATTAATGCAGATGGCGGAGTAAAGGGCAAAAAGTTCGAGCTTAGTGTGAAGGATTCAAAGGGTGATCAGAAAGAATCCTCAGACCTTGCAAGACAGTTTGCGGATGATGATGAAATTATGGCAATTTTTGGGAGACTTTACCTCCGGTTGCTGTATGGCGAATGCCAGCATTGTAGATGAAGCGGGCATCGTGCAACTCCTCCGACAGCTTCGAGACCCCGATTATGCTCCGATGAGTAAATATTGCTTCAGTATTATGGGATTGCAGAGTGCGGAGGCACCGTTTGCCGCCAAGTATTTACTGCAGAAATACGCAGGGAGCAAAAATGTCGGTGTTATTTATATCAATAGTGACTGGGGAACATCCGCCTTCTCCAACTTTGAAAAAGCGGCAAAAGAAATCGGCTTAAATATTGCTGCCAGCGTAAACTATGTACAGGATGAAAAGGACTTTTCCAGCTTGATTACCAAGTTGAAATCCGCTAATCCGGATCATGTTATTATCCTTGACCAGGGAGCCGTTCCGCAGATTATCAATCAGATTCGTACAAGCGGATGGGATGTTCCATTGGCAGCACTTGGACCGGGAACTTCCGAGCAGTTGATCAGCCAGACCGGAAAGAACAGCGAAGGTTTATTGATTACATCTCCTTTCTTCTTTGATCCGGAGAATAAGGAACTTACTGCATGGAAGGATGAGTTTGTATCGAAGGCGGGATTCCAGCCGACTATTCATCCGGCTTGCGCTTATGACACGGTATATCTCATTAAGACCGCTATTGAGGCGATTGATGGGGATATCACCAGAGAGGCTATTCGTGACAAGCTTGCTGAAGTGGATTACACAGGGGTAACCGGGCCGATTAAGTTTACGGAAAACGGAGATATTAACCGTCAGTACATGATTTGCGGAATTGAAAACGGACAGTATGTAATCAAGGAAGGCTTTGACTACAGTAAAGAAAAACTAGAAAATCTTGAAAAAGAACATTTATAGAATGGTATCAATGTAACATACTGATTTTGTTTTTGGCAGAAGAAAAATTGAGGGGGATTATGGAATATTTTCTGAATCAGTTAATCAATGGTCTGTGCCAAGGGGCTATTTATGCACTTCTCGCAATCGGCTACTCTGTCATTGTGGGAGTTGTGGGAATGGTTACCTTTACTTATGGTGAGGTAATTATGATTGGAGCATATACCTCTATGTATATGTTTCAATATTTTGGAAATAATCTCTTGATGGGCATAGTGGCAAGCTTTTTGACCACTTGGATTATGGGAATAGCCATATATCATATTTGTTATGAAAGGTTCAGCAATGCGCCGAGGCATATCCCCCTCCTTTGTACAATCGGTTTCAGTATTTTGGTGAAAAACCTGGCGCAGATTTTCTTTGGACCGAATCAACAGCCGATTTTAAATGTCATTAACAATACGATTTATACAATCGGTCCTGTTCAGGTACAGAAAATACAGTTGATTATCCTTTTTGTGGTAATTGTCCTCGCTGTTATTTTTAAGTTTGGTATTTAATAAAAACGACTTGGGGAATCAGCCTTAGGGCTGTAAGCCAGAATAAAACAGCCGCAAGTATGGTAGGAATCAACGTGAAACGCATGTCCATGATTGGGAACTGTATCGGATGCGGTCTGGGCGGTGTCTGGGGAACTCTACTCGGACTGTATTATCAAATAGCCATTCCGACAATGGGCGGTTCCTACAGGGATGAAAAGCGTTCTCCGCTTCTGTTTTGGGCGGACTGACGGATATTCCTTTCTCTGCAGTAGGAGGAATGTGCCTTGGAATCATAGAGAATTTGGGAATCACCTTTTCCTCGGCGAGTTTTCGTGACATTTTCGCCTTCGGCTTCTTGATTCTGGTGCTTCTAATCAGACCGGAAGGATTTAAATCCAAGAAAGGAGAGAGTATGAGTAAATCCGAAGTTCCTGTTTTAGAACGATGGGATGGCTTTTACCGGAAGTATCGTATTTTTCTCTACATCCTTCTGGTGATTGTTCTCCTTATCCTGCCGGTTCTTTTTCCTAAGAATTATATTATGGGAGTACTGTGTAGAATTCTGATGTACTCCACCTTGGCTGGCGCCTTGAACAGTATTAACGGCTACAGCGGACAGACCTGTCTCGGTATCGCAGGCTTTTTCTGCATCGGAGCCTATACGGAGGCTGTACTGGCAACGAAGCTTCACCTCAGTTTTTGGCTTTTTGCTTCCTGTTTCCGGTATCGTTACGGCATTGATTGGCTTGCTCATTGCTTTACCGACTTTGAAGATGAGAGGAATTTATCTTTCTATCGTTACCTTAGGGTTTTCGGAGATTGTAAGACTCATTGCATTGAACTGGACCGGCGTTACCGGAGGGGCGCTCGGGATTAAGGGTATTCCGGCACCGGAGCTTTTTGGCTATTCCATAAAAATGCAAAATCGTATTATTACATTTTTCCTCGTTATAGCTGCATTATTTTTATTTGTGACGAATAGGGTGGTTCATTCCAGAGTGGGTCGAGCTTGGATGAGTATAAGAGAGGATCAGTTGGCCTCCCGTTCCTTGGGAGTGGAAACGCCTAAATATAAAGCCATGAATTTCATGTATGGCGCCTTTTTGGGCAGGCGTTGTCGGAGCAACCTACGCTCCTTATGTAAAATTTATCGATTCGACTTATTTTTACCCTGGATGAAGGATGGAATGTATTATCTATGGTTATTATAGGAGGACAGGGAACATTACTTGGCCCTATCCTTGGAGCGGGAATCGTGAACTTTATTACGGAGATACTCAGGCCGATCGGAGAGTGGAGACTTGTAGCCTTTGCCATTTTGATTATTGTCATGCTCTGGCTCAGACCGCAAGGCTTGGCAGGAGCATCAGACAGTATTCTTTCCGGGAAAAAAATCTCGCGTTCCTAAGATAGGACTTTATATAGAAGAGGGAAAAAGATGGAAACCATATTGGAAGCAAAGGGCGTTTGCAAATTCTTCGGCGGTTTGAAAGCGGTAAATCAAGTGGATATGCAGGTTGCCAAAGGCGATATTTTCGGCATTATCGGGCCGAACGGTGCCGGAAAAACGACATTTTTTAATAGCTGCTCCGGAATATATTCTCCAACCAAGGGAAAGTTTTATTTGAACGGAGAGGACATTTTCCTTCATGAGCTCCGATCAAATTGCTCGAGAATGGCTCGTACTTTTCAAAATATTCAGCTGTTTAAATTTATGACTGTACAGGGAAAATGTAAAAATAGGGTTTCATACGCGGACTAAGTCAGGGAATCATGGATGCTATTTTCCATTCTAAAAGATTTAAAGAAGATGAGAAGTTTGTAGAAGAACAAGTAGCTCAGGTTCTGGAAAAGGTAGGTTTGTCGGATTATGCCGATACGATGGCGGGGAATTTGTCTTACAGGGATTCAAAGAAAGGTGGAAATTGCTCGTGCACTCACTGAATCCGGAAATTCTCTTATTGGATGAACCTGCAGCAGGAATGAATCCGAACGAGAACAGAGTTTGAGAGAATTTATTATTGCGTTAAACAAAAAGCGGATATACCATAGTTGTCATTGAACATGATATGAAGTTCATCATGAATTCCTGTAATCGCATTTTTGGTTTTGAATTTTGGAGAGAAAAATTTGTGAAGGAGGACCGAAGGAAGTTCAGGAAAACAAGATGGTACAAGAGGCTTACTTTGGTCATGGAAAAATTGATGGGAGATATGTGATATGGAAAAAGAAACCATTTTAAAAGTTTCCGATCTTTCAGTGAACTATGGTTATGTGAGCTGTCAAATGTCCATCTTCAGGTGTGCAAAAAGTGAGATTGTTACCCTGATTGGCTCCAACAGCGCCAGAAGACAACGACACTTATGGCAATTTCCAATCTTGTGGAAAAGAGTTCGGGGCAGATTTTATTTGATAATGAGGATATTGGCAAGTTACCTCCGGATCAGGTTGTGAGAAAAGGGTATTGCCCATGTTCCTGAAAGGCAGGAAAGATTTTTCCGCGCCTGAGTGTTTATGAAAATTTACTGGTCAGGGAAGCTTGAAATCCCAAACTAAAGAGACGGAAATAGAGGAACAAATTGAATATATTTTCTCTTTGTTCCCCAAGACTGAAAGAAAGAAAACAGGCCGGAGGAAGCTTATCGGAGGAGAGCAGCAGATACTTGCCATAGGAGAGAGCCTATATGAGTGAAGCCGGAACTGATTATGCTGGACGAGCCCTCTATGGGACTTGCACCGATTATTGTCGGGATATTTTTGAATTAATTTTAAAAATCCGAGACACGGGAAAAAGACGATTTTTACTCATTGAGCAAAATGCATCTATGGCCTTGTCTGTGCGGACAGAGCGTATGTACTGGAAACAGGAAAAATCACGATGGAAGGTAAAGGAAGTGATTTTGTTAAATGATGAGAACGTAAAAGAAAAGTGTATCTTGGAGCATAAGATTTCGATTTCAAAAAGGAGTGATTTTATGAAGAAGATAATGAACGACCCGAAAGATTTTTGTAAAAGGAAGAAGTGGAGCGCATTGCGCGCCTATGGAGATAAAATCAGCTTATTGATGACGACTTTCCGTATGGTGATTCGAAAAAGACGCACCGGTAAAGGGAAAGGTGAGGAATCGTAACCGGAGGCGGATCCGGACATTTGCCCTTATTTCTGAGGGTATGTAGGGAAGGAATGCTGGACAGTTGTGCGGTAGGAAATGTTTTTGCGAGCCTAGCTCTTCTAAAATGGCGGATTTAATTCGTGCCTGTGATGCGGGTGCAGGTGTCCTTTGCCTCTTTGGAAGTATGGCGGTGATCTCTTGAATTTCAAGATGGCGTGCGAGGACGTAGAGTTTGATGATATTAAGACGGAAATTCTTCTTGGGGCGGATGATGTGGCGTCAGTCCGGTAGAAACCAAAGAAAAGAAGACGTGGCCGGAATTGTTTATGCTTACAAAAATTGCAGGAGCCGCTGCCGATAAGATGATGAGCCTTGATGAAGTCGTTCGGGTAACGAAGAAGGCGTTGGAGAATATGTACACTATGGGCATTGCTTTGAGCCCCTGCATTGTTCCGGAGGTAGGCAAGCCGAGCCTTCCATATCGAAGAAGATGAGTTGGAATTCGGAATGGGAATCCATGGGGAAAAAGGAATCGAAGTGAAGAAGTTCACTACAGCGGATGAAATTGCCACAAATATGCTGGACAAAGATTCTGGAAGAAGCCGGACTTAAAGAGCGGAGACGAAGTGTCTGTTATGATTAACAGCCTGGGAGCGACTCCGACGGAAGAGCAGTTTATTATCTTCAGAAAGGTGAGTCAGATTCTGAAGGATAAGGGCGTGCAGATTGTCATGCCGCACATATGGAGAGTATGCCACATCCATGGAAATGGCCGGACTGTCTTTGACTGTCCTTAAACTGGATGAGGAATTAAAAGACTTGCTGCGTTATCCGGCATCGACACCTTTCTATCAATTCAATAAGTAAAACTGCAGTATGATAAATATTTGAGGAGGCAAACATGATTGCTATTTCGGAAATTAGGAATTTCGGCTATCATGAAAAAATGACGGAAAATCGAGATATTTAGTGGAACTGGACCAAAAGAAACGGAGACGGAGATTTGGGAGTTTCCATCATCGGAAGGATTTAATGCGCTTGTGGGAGGTGCTGAATAAGACGGAAGAGACGGATCTTGGGAAGGTATTTGAGATTTATCGAAAACCTTTAATGAGTCAGCACTATCCCTCTCTCGGAACCATTCTGTCTTTTTGGCTTAATGGGAATAGCCAAAAGCTGAAGGGAAAGACTGAGGTTTCAGACAGGGAGCTTTCCTAGCGCTGGAAAAAGGTCTGGACAATATCTTGGATAAGACAGGATCAAAGTCGGAGACGATTATTGATTCTCTTTCTCCCGGAATAGAGTCTTTACTTTCTTCCGGCTCGGAAGAGGATAAAGTGGCTTTTCAGAATGCTTTATGAAGCATCGAAGGCCCGAGGCTGAAAAGACGAAAGAGATGATGGCAGTCCATGGAAGAGCGGCTTATTACGGAGAAGAAGAGCCTGGGCCTCGTGGATGTGTGGTGCAGTTGTAGAGACCTTGATTTTTCAAAAGGAATGGCAACGGAATAATTTGCTTTTATATATATTGATATCCGCTAACAATGGCGGATAATTTTTATAATAATTAAATCGGATTTGTATCTATTAAAAATAATAACTGCAAATTCTGTACATAATCTCGATATGTGAGTACTATAGAGACAAGAAACCAGTGCACATAGAGAGTATGAATATTGGGATATAGCAAAGATAGTGGGCGTGTCGTCACGACGGTATCGAGTAATCAATTGCTCAGGATATGTTGGGAAAGAGACTAAGAAGAAAATACTACAAGTAATTCAAGAAACAGGCTATGTTCCGAATGAAGTGGCAGAAGCCTCAGTTCAGGAAAGCTCCAGATTGCAGTGCTTGTTCCTGATATACAAATGAATTCTTTTTCTGCTCTGATTCGAGGAATAGGGTCTGTGGCCGAAGAGGAAGGAAACAGATTGATTCTCTGTGATACGGCAGAAGACATGAACAAGACATAATGCTCTGTCTGAAGTGGAACGCAATACCTATCGAGGTTATCATTGCACCAGTTTTCCGAGCAGGATGCCGAGACCTATCATCGACTGGCAGAACTGGAGAGAAAAATATTTCTGTGGTAGTGCGGACAGAAGTTTATGAGAGGAGAACTCGACGGTGTGTGTGGACAATGTGAAGGGGCTTACGAAGGGTTCATGCACTGATTCGAGAAGGACATGGAAAATAGCGATTATTGCCGGACCTGATACATCACTTCCGGAAGAGATAATTGATTGGATATAAAGAGGCTTTACGGGATGCGAGTTGAGAAGTCAGGAAGAATATATTGTATTTGGAACTTCCAAATTGATAAAGACATATAGAAGAACAGAGAATTACTGAGCTTTAGAGGAGCCACCGACAGCGATTTCACCTCAAATAATAAAACAACCTTAGGGGCATTAAAGTACTTTTACGGAGAATCATATTAAAATCGGACGAGATATTTCCATTCTCGAGTTGACCAAATTGATGCGTTGAAATTTATTGCTTATCCCCTTTCCACAGTGGAAAAGAGATGCAGAGATTTCAGGAAAAAGAAAACTATGCGGGCACTCATTTCAAGTTGAAAAATAAAATACAGGGAATAAAGAGATGTGCTATAAAAGTCTATCATAAGTAAGCAAAACATGTAAAAAGCTAAAGATATAAAGGAGAGATACTATGGGAAAAAGTACTTGTTTTGGAAACGACTAAGAGTGAGATCGCATTGGTGGAGAAACAGTAGAGGGTGTTTGACTGGGACCGGGCGGTAGGGCTTCAATCAAGTAGCGGCGCATAAAAGCCGGAGCGGATCTGGTCATGAGTTTACCAAGCTCCCGGAAGGACACCTTTGGTGAGTAGCTCTGGAAACTATAGAATCTGAAAATGAATGCAGATTATATTTTTCAGACTGATGAAGCGGAAACACGGTGCAGCCCCTCATCATGGTAGATGAGAATACCAGCCAAAATGAAATTGTGGTTGTTCTCGGATCATGCAACCAGATTACGGATCAGGAAGTGGATAGCCTTTTCCCCGGTATTAGAAGGTCTGAATACCTTCTTACCCAGCTGGAGACGAATGTTTCTGCGGTGGAAGAATCGTTGCATTGGCAGAAAAAGAAGGGTGTTAAAAGTTATTTTTGGATCCGCGCGTTCAAAAGATTGAGTGATACGGTACTCTCGAAAATAGACATTATCACACGAACGAGGGTGGAAGCCGAGATTTTGACCGGTATTCCGGTTACCGATGAGGAAAAATACAAAAAGCAGCAGATTGGTTTATGGATAAAGGGAGTTAAGTCAGTCATTATTACCCTAGGGGCAGGGGTTTATGGCCTCGGAAGAAAAACGAAAGTTAATTCCCGCGTTTGGGTCAATGCAATTGTGATACCACCAGGGCGAGAGATGCCTGCCTTTAATGGAGGCTTGGTTGCGGCTCTAAGCGGAGAAAGGATCTTTTCGAGGCGTCAAAGGATTTGACAAATGCACTCGCGGCATTGTCGGTGAAAGATTGGCACCACTCCGTCTATGCCGATTCGTTCTGAAATAGAAGCATTTTTAGAGAATGATCAGGAGGCCTGGTAACGATACGAAAGCAGGGATGTTTCATCCACGACTTCTTCCCGAGTTATGGAGAGCTGAGACATGAGACACATTGGTAATAAGGTGATGCAGGGCTTCCGATTCCAAAGAGTGAGAAAGAATAGACCTCGGATGGAAAAGCCGGTAGCCGAGGTATTTGGAAGTTTTGGAGAAATGTTAAAATATCTTGTGGTGGAGCAGGCGACTTTTGCAGAAGAGCAAAAGACAGTCTCTCCGGAATTACCATGAGGCGCTTTCCTTACTTTCCGGAAAGATCTTCCGCTTCGTTTATATTCCGCATGCAGGCTGAAGAAAGAGGCGAATCGGCGAAGGCAATCATTTTACAGGTGAATTTTACCGGCTATACCAATGTAATTCTGACTTGTGGCTGTGCTGTATTGATTGGAGAAATAGTGATGGATGGATTGTGTGATTTAGCGAATTGAATCAGTGACGAAGAAGTTCCCCAGCGTCATTGCACTGAAGGATGCACATCTTCAAACTAAAAAGGGAGAAGTTCATGCCATGTGGGAAAAACGGTGCAGGAAAAGTGCTACTTTGATGAAGATTATTGCCGGTGCTAGAGGCTATACTTCGGGACATATTTATTTGGATGGAGAAGAGGTATTTTTCCATTCCACAAAGGAGGCGGAAAAACACGGGATTGCAATGATATATCAGGAATTTAACATGGTTCCTGAACTGAGCGTCGCTGAAAACATGTACTTGCAGGCCGTTTACCGATGAAGGCGGAGCAGAGTGATTCTGTGCTCTACAAGGATGGCGGAGAGATCACATAGACTGGAAACTTCATGTGTATTGCTAGGTGAAACGACCCAAGTGTTGCTGAGCGCGATGACGGAGGGTGCAAAAGTGTCTCACAATCGGAGCATCATCGTGGATGGACCGACAGCGGCTCTTACGGATAAGAAAAATCAAAGTGCTTTTCGAAATTATTGAGGATTTAAAGAAAAAAGGAATATCCATTCTTTACATCTCCCACCGTATGGATGAAATATTTCAGATTGCGGATCGACTGACGGTGTTCCGTGACGGATCGTATATTGAGACAAAGGAAATCAAGGATACCAATTATGCAGAGTGGTTTCTTTGATGCGGGTGAAAGTTGGAAAGTTTATATCTGAGAAAGAGATTACTCAAGGAAGTGAGTTGTTTTCGAAGCTAAGGATATCTCATGGAAAGGTGTTAATGGTGTAAGCATCAGAGCTTCGCAAAAGGAGAAATCCTTGGCATTGCAGGTTTGTTGGGCTCAGGAACTAGTGAACTTTCAAAAATGATTTACAGGGCAATCGATGAAGTCCGGAGAAAATCCTCGTTCATGGAAAAAGATTGATCATTCCAGCCCCAATAAAGCTGGATTCAAGCGGGAATAGGTTTTGTTTCAGATGACAGAAGAATGAAAGGAGCTTGTCCTGAATAGGAGTATCAAGGAAAACATTGTTCTTTCTTCCCTAAAGAAGTTTTCTTCCGGATTCCGGATTAATAAACGGAAGGAACAAAACGCGGTACAAAATGAAGTAGAACGATTGAATATTAAACTAAGCAGTCCGATGCAACTTGCAGGAAGACTTAGCGGAGGAATCAGCAAAGGTTGTTTTTCGCTTAAAGTTCTGGAAGCGGATACAGATATCCTCATTTTAGATGAGCCGACACGAGGAGTAGATGTCGGTGCAAAGGCTGAAATTTACAATATCATGGATCAAATGACGAAAGAGGGAAAAAGTATAATTTTGATTTCCACAGATCTTCCGGAAGTAATTGGAATGAGCGATAGAGTGGTGATTATGAGAGAAGGCTATCGTGTTCTGGAGTTAAGTAAGGAAGAGTTAAGTCAAGAGAAGATATTGGCTTATGAATCGGGAGGAATTGAATCATGAAAAAAGTAAATAAGGGAGTACTGGTTGCACAAGTCAATATTTATCGTTCGGTACTGATTCTGTTATTAATCTGTATTGTAGCCAGTATTTTTGTCCAAGAACTTCTTGAGCCTCAGTAACTTTATTCAATGTTATACGACAAGTTGCCGTTGGCGGCTTAGTGGCTGGGAATGACTTTTGTGATTTTAACGGGAGGAGATTTATCCGTAGGCTCAATAGTCGGACTGACAGGAGCTCTTTGTGCAGGCATTTTAAAAAGCACGGATAATATGATGCTGGCTATCCTGGTAGCAGGTGCGGTAGGCGTGCTATGCGGCTGTATCAATGGCTTTTTAGTTGCTTATTGTGAAATTCCCGCCTTTATAGCTACCCTTGGAATGATGACATTGCTTAGAGGCTGCGTGTTGGTTTTTATACCCAAGGTTCTCCTATCGCAATTAAGAACGCAGGTTATAAATTTATAGGAAAAGGAAATCTTTTAGGGATTCCACTCCGATTCTGTTTGTCGTTTTCTTCTTTTGCTGGGGCATTACATTCTGACCAAGACGGCGTATGGAAGAGCAGTTTATGCTCTGGGCGGAAGTAGAGAGGCAGCAAGGCTTTCCAGTATTCGATACGAAATTGGTAGAGTGGATGGTCTATGTTATCAACAGCTTTATGTGTGCTATGGCCGGAATTGTTTTAACATCCCGTCTGGCATCCGCACAATCTACCGGTGGAGAAGGAATAGAAATGGATGCTATGGCGGCGGTTATTCTGGGCGGTACCAGCAGGCAGTGGAAGCGGTTTTATTCTACCTACGGTCGTCGGCGCTATCATCATGGGCATTATTGATAATCTTCTAACTTTGATGAAAATTGATCCCCATGCAACGAATATATGTAAAAAGGTGCTGTTATTTTGTTGGCAGTGCTCGTGGACAAGAAGGTAAAATGAACTTTCGGATCGTTAAACGTATGAGATATAAGAGGAAGAGATTTGTTGCTCTTTTCTCTTAGGGAGAAAATAGGAGGAAAAAGATGAGATTTATGGCAACAGTGGCGATGCTATCCGTGCTGGCTTTAGTGGGATGCAGTACAGGAGCCAAGACGGAGACAACAAAGGCTGCAGAAACGAAAGCGGAAGAAAAAGCTACAGAAGTTGCAGAGTCCGCAGACAAGAAGGACGGTGTAATGATTGGGCTTTCCATGAATACGCAGACCAATCCCTTCTTCGTGTCTGTACAGCAGGGTGTAAAAAGATGCTGCAGCAAAGTATGGGATTGAAATTGTAGCAACCGATGCACAGGACGATCCGGCCATCCAGGCAAAAAGATATTGAAAATTTAATTTCTATGAAGCCTGCTGCAATTATTATGGACACTTGCGATTCGGATGCCATTGTTCCGGCTATTGAGTCCTGTAATGAGGCGGGAATTCCGGTATTCACTATGGACAGAAAGGCCAACGGCGGAGAGGTGGTTTCTCACATCGGCTACGATGCAATCAAATCCGGCGCCATGGCTGCGGATTATTTAACTAAGGCTCTTTCCGAGGTAAAGTTGTTGAATTGCAGGGGCATCATGGGAAGCAATGTGGCTGGGACAGACACCAGGGATTTACGGATGAAATTAAGTATCCCAATATTGAAGTTGTTCAGTCCGAAGTGGCTAACTGACAGAGCTACTAGCAATGAGTGTAATGGAAAACATTTTATCCGCAAAATCCGGAAATTGACGGTCTTTATGCAGCAAATAAGCATGAGATGGCACTGCAGTGCGGTAGAAGCAATTGAAGCAGCAGGAAAGACTGGACAGATCACGATTATCGGATGCTGACTGCATTGACGTAACACTATTGATGCAATGAGAGGAAGGTAAAAGATTGAAGCTTCCATTTTCAGGCTCACCTTACGGACTTGAGCGTTTCTATTTTAGTTGTGCTCTACCTATCTTGAAGGCGGCAAAGGTTCCCAAGCAGGTTGTTTTAGGAAATCAGGTTCTGGAAGCTAAGGATGCGGCAAACTATAACTCTAAGAGATGTAGAGATTGTAAGTCAGGAGTAAGCATACCGATGCTATAGCCGATAGTTAAACAGATTAGAATCAAGTCGATACAAAAGAGCTTTATTTCTCGAATACGCGGCAGATTTCTGCCACGGGGGAGTATTACTCGTGAGCTAAGTTCTACCCGGATAATGAAGAAGATAACTATACTAAAAAGCAGTTATGGGTATAAATGCAGAGTTTTTGAAAGAAAGCTAATGGTAGTACTACCCAAGAAACCACCCAAGAAAACTGACCCAGAAACTACCACGAAAAACTACTACTAAAACTGCCATGAACACGCAGTAGATTTCTGCCGCGGGGGTTCGGGTATCCAAACTTAGTAGGTATAATTATCGACTTCAACCTTATCCACTTCCTGATATGGTGCAAGGGTAGAAATCATCTTGACCGGCTCGTCATAGTTGTTCACAACATAGTGTACTTCGCCCGGCTCAATATGAATCATTTGTCCCGGTGAAAGATGGTTCACAACACCGTCAACAATCACATCGATTTTTTTCCTTCCAGAATATAGAATTTTTCTTCCATGATGTTGTGATAATGTGCTTTGAAATCCTTTCCGGGCTGGAACTGAACCAGCGCAAAATTCATTCTTGGTCCTTTCATTAAGTATTTCGGTCCCATTCAAATTTTTCGTTTCGGTACTCATAATCCTTCTCATCAACTACGTACATTTTTCCCTCCTATTTTCTATAATTTATTTGATTTTAAGATATGCCCAGGGGGCAATCCACATATTCTTGGTCAGTTTTTTCTATCGCAAAGCTCTAATTGCGCTTTGTAAACTTCTCTCCAAACGGGATACATCCTTTTGATAAACGGCATGGTTTTCAGCATTCGGTGTATAAACTTTATCCCATTTCACACATTCTTTTGCAGCGCTCGAGATATCTTTGTAAATTCCGACTCCATATCCTGCGAGAATGGCGGCGCCGAGTGCAGTGGCCTCTTTTACGACAGGAACTCTTACTTCCAAATTTAATACATCGGCAAGAATCTGACACCAAAGGGGACTCTTGCTGGCTCCACCTGCAAAAACAACATGACTTGGCGCCTTGCCTGTGGAAGCCTGTACCAGTTCCATATGTCCCTTTGTTACCAGTGCCGCATTTTCCAAAATAGCACGGTAAAAGGTGTAACGATTGAATTTTTCCGCATCCAACTCAAAATTCAAGAAGGAAGGAGCAGCGTGCTTCCATTGGATGAAATTCATCACATCGGAGAAGGTACACATCATGCCGTAACAACCTGCGGGAATTTTTTCCGCTTCTTTGTTCATCAAGTTGTAGGGGTCATCTCCGCTCAGTTTTGCAAGTTCCTTTTCCTGCTGGCAGAAGGCATCTCTGTACCAACGCATAACGAGTCCCGGTTTAAAAGCAAGTGCCTCAAATTGCCAAAGATTCGGCACGGCGTGACAGTTTACACGGACTCTGCATTCCGGATCGGTTTGTCCGCTTTCCGTATTATATTCATATTGCCAGAAGCTTCCTCCAAAGATGGTCGCATCTCCCGGGTTCACGGCTCCGACACCGATGCATCCCAGTTGGCAGTCTCCACCGCCTACAATGACGGGGATTCCTGCGGCAAGACCGGTTTCCGCGGCGGCGCTTTCCGTGACATAACCCGCTTTACTTCCGCATTCCTGTACCGGTGGGAAAATGTCATCTCTTAAACCGCATTGTTTAGCAATTTCCGGATTCCAGGAACGCTTCTTCAAATCAAAGATTCCGGTTGTGGAACCGTTGCTCGGTTCTACTGCCAGTACGCCGGTAAGTTTATGAATTAACCAGTCGTTAAACATGCCCAGTACAGCCGTTTCCTCATAAATATGAGGTAATTTGTTTTTGATCCAAAGAAGGCGGGGAAGTGCGCCGAGAGCATAGGTCTGTCCGGATTCGCTGTAGAGGACTTTCTCTAAAGCGGGATTCTGCCGAATCAACTCGGCAACTTCGTCAACACTGCGGCCGTCAACATTTGCACATGCCCAGATTTCTTTTCCTTCTTTATTGTAAAGAACAATGCCCTCTCTCATGCAAGTGGTTGATATTCCGGCAATATCTTTATTGTTAATCTTTGTCTTCTCAATGAGTCTTTTTATGCAGCTTGAAGCCAAATTCCAGTTGAAGGTCCAATCGAAGTCCATACTTCCCGGCCAGCGAGGATCTTCGTGGTGTTCCCATTCCTCCTGTACACAGTCAATCTGTCGACCGCTTGTGTCAAACAATACGGCTCTGATACTGCCTGTTCCGGCATCGATTGCAAGCAAATATTGTTGATTCATAAATGTGCTCCTTTACCCAGTTTTTATTTTTTTAGATTAATGAGTTTGCGGTTCCCTCATCGGTAATTAATACATCCAGATAACGTCCGTTTAAGGCGGAACGAATTGCAGTTACTTTTTTTCCTTGACCGGCAGCTACGCCGATGACATTTTTCCAGCTGCTTAACCACATCCAAAGAGGTACTGATGGTTCGCCCTTCCAAAGATGAATTCACGATGTCTCCATTTTTATCAATAAAATGACTTAGTAAATCCCCTACGGCGCCGTTGTTTTCCAAAATCAAAAATTCATTCTGGCTTAAAAATTCCGGATTGCAAAATGGTGGCTTTCGGATTCATGGCACCGATTCCTACAACGGAAAGATGAGAAGAAGGAATCAATTGCTCTATTTCTTTCACGGACTTTTCCGCTTTTATTGCACTTGCCATCTCTTTGGTTGAAGTAATTAAAGGAGAAGGAATCAGGTACAGCCTGGAATTAAAGGTGGAAGAACTGGCATTAGGCAAATAATAGCTGACTCCTCCGGTTAAGGAGACAAACGACGGCGTATACTCGGTGTTGATAGCCAGATGATTCAGGATTCTCCCGGTGGTATCTCCCGTATCCTATATTAATAAAGGTATCGGCATTGATTCGGTTCGAGATATACATTGCAGCGGCTCTGGCTACATTTTCATTCACTGCCAAAGTCTGAATGGAATCGGGAACAATAAAACAGTCTTTCAAATCGAATTTTTCAATCAGATTTTGTTCCAGCTGCATTCTCTTATCAATATTGGAACGGATTCGAAACTGGATAATTCCGCTTTGCTTTTGCCTTTTTCCAAAAGCTTAATGACACGCATACGGCTTATCCCGAGAACTTCAGAAATATTTTTGCTGTGTCATATTCTCGGAATAGTAGTACCAAGCGGTTTTAGCCATCAGGCTTTCTTCATAATCATATATTTCCATAATTTTTATTTGATAAATGTTTTAAAAACAAAACAAATGTTAACAGTTGAAGTATAGCAATCAAAGAATCCTCTGTCAATAAAACTATTTTCAAGAATGCGGTAAAATTCTTCTTTATTAAAAAGAGTCGAAAAAAATTCGGATTCAATGGCTTAAAATATAGAATTAATGATATATTGAGAGGATGCTGGAATTGATGTTTTTGGGAAAGACAAAAAAATCAGTTGACAATACAGGGGAAATCCAGTATTATACTGCTAAGAACAAAAGTTATACTCATAAACAAATGATGCAATAAGGGTATGAAAATGAAAGAGACAACTGTAATGGATCATGAAAAAGACCAAGCTGTACCGGGATTGTCGAATAGCTTACTGTCCGTAAAAGGAATCTGTAAAACCTTCGGCAGCAATGCGGTGCTGAAAGGAATTGACTTAGAGCTTCGTTCAGGAGAAGTGATTGCTCTGATCGGAGGAAATGGTGCCGGTAAGAGTACATTTGATGAAAAATCATCATGGGAATTTATCAGGCGGATTCAGGAGAAATATATGTGGCCGGAGAAAAAGACGGAACTGATTAATCCTTCGGTTGCGCTGTCTAAAGGGATTTACATGGTTCCTCAAGAGCCAATGCTATTTCCGAATATGACGGTCGAAGAAAATATCCTGATGGGATTTTCTGAGAGTTCTTCCGAGCTAAAGAAGCGCCTTTCGGAAAAGGTAAGCGAACTCAACTGGAATGTTAATTTACAACGTAAAGCGAGCACGCTTTCCATTGCGGAACAACAGCTGGTGGAAATTTTAAGAGGTATGATGCGAGAGGCGAGAATTTTGATTCTGGACGAGCCTACGAGTGCTTTGACCTTTGATGAAGTGCAGTCTCTCTTCAAAGGTAATCCGTAACTTCGGGAAGAAGGGAATCGGTATTATCTACATCACGCATCGCTTGAATGAGGTATTTGAGATTACAACGCACGTTTCTATCATGAAAGATGGGATGATAACCGTAAATGGTCCGGTTTCGGATTTTACAAAGGAAGATCTTGTGAATGGTTTACTACCTCCGAACTTGGAGAAAAAGACGGAGGCACAACAGGAAGAAAAAGTGTTCAAACGCGAAAAATCTAGATCCGGTGCTGGTGGTTGACGATCTTAGCGGCTACGGATTTAGTCACATCCACTTTTCGCTATATCCGGAGAGATTTTTAGGAATTGCCGGTCTTGTCGGGGCGGGAAGAACGGAACTTGTCAGTACAATTTACGGTCGAGATCAGGTACTGTCCGGAAGCGTAAAGTTGGATGGAAAGGATATTACTGGACTTTCTACTCGTAAGGTTTTGGAAGCAGGAATTAATTATGTTCCGGAAGACAGACATTATCAGGGATTGTTTAAAATCAGTTCTATCTCTGCCAATACGAGTTCGGCACTTTTAAATGGTTCAAAGCTTGGCCGTTTCTTTCTAAATCGAAAAAAGGAAGATGAGATTGCCAAGAGCTATGCGGATGACTTCAGGACCAAAATAGTAGGTTTAAATGATGAAATCGGAAGCCTTTCCGGTGGAAATCAGCAAAAGGTCATTATCGCAAGATCATTGTCTACTAGTCCCAAAGTGGTTATCTTGGATGAACCGACCAGAGGGATTGATGCGGCGGCAAGAGGAGATGTTTACAACATTATTCACCGTTTGAAGCGAAGCGGAGTTGCAGTGTTACTCGTATCGTCCGATATGGAGGAAATAGAGGAGCTCGCAGATCGAGCAATCATTATGTTCCAAGGAAGAATTACAGGAACGTTTTCGCGAGAAGAGCTGACGCAGGATAGATTAACCTCGGCCTCTTTCGGCTTTAAGGGAGAAAAGGAGGTGTCCGAGTGAGATATCTGAATGAGTTAAAGAAAGCGAGATGGCTGTCAAGCTTCCTCTTTCTTATTGCCTTATTCCTTTGTTACAGGAATGGTCAATCCGGATTTTTGACCTATTCTAATATTATTACTTGTTTTAACGGATCGGTTGTATTTGCTTTGCTGGCAATCGGAATCGCTTTTGTGATTATGACCGGAGAAATAGATGTTTCTATCGGTGCAGTGATGGGGCTAACGGCGACAATGGCCGGTCAGATTGCCAAAAGAAACGGAAATATCTTGGAGATGTTGGTATTTGCCGTGTTAGTCGGAATGCTTGTCGGAGCAATGAATGGAATTGGGGTTTCGCTTTTTTTCGTGTGCCGTCTTTGATTTTTTTACTTTGGGGGTAAATGGAGCTTTTAAGAGGTCTTATTTATATCGTATCCGGCGGAAAAACAACAGAAAACTTTGCCGGAGCCTTTACGAAGATTGGAAATCAGGTATTGTTTGCGGAAGTGACGATTTATCTTGCTATTATAGTGGTTATCATCGTGGTGATTCATTTGTTGCTTACAAAAACAAAAAAAGGAAAGTACTTTATTGCGGTGGGAGACAATTCGAATGGTGCAATGCTGGTAGGAATCTCCGTGATGAAGACCAAAATGCTCGCCTATGTTATCTGCGGTATTTTTGCGGGGCTTGCAGGAGTTGTTTTTGCTTCCAAATACGGACAGGTCAATATCGTGGCCGGAACCGGCTATGAGATGTCTGCGATTGCGGCATGTGTACTGGGAGGAATATCACTCTCCGGAGGACTTGGAAATATACTGGGTGCTGCATTCGGCGCAGTGATTATGTCTTCGGTAAGTCGTATGCTGGTATTTATCCATCTTCCTTCCAATTTCAACAACACGCTGACGGGAGTGATGCTCTTAATTATTGTTGTAGCAGATGCTTTGGTACAGAGACATGCTGTAGAGTCAGCCAGAAGAAAAAGACTGTTGTCTAGGACAGCGGCTTTGGATGCTAAGGTGGGAGGTACACTGAAATGAAAACAATAAAAGGCCTACTGAAGCATTGGGAGTTTATTCTTTTATTGCTGTTTGTGTTGGAGATAGGCATCTTTCGGCATAGCCAATCCTGCAAAAATTTTTCCGGGCAAGTTCCATTTTGGCGAGTGTAACAAATTATATCAGTGTTTGTATTATTGCTTTGTTTGTTACTTTTTGTTATGATTACCGGCGGGATTGATATTCAGGCAAGTTCCTTAATCGGTCTGACATCTATTTGTATCGGTGTTTTGTGGAGTGACTTGGGATTAAATATCTGGACTGCCGTGCTGCTTGCAATGCTTCTGTCCACGCTTTGTGGAACTTTGTCGGGGTATTTCATAGCATATTGTGGAGTTCAACCGATGGTTGTAACCTTGGGAGGAAGCTTACTATACTCGGGACTTGCACTGCTTATTTCCGGTCTTTCCAAAACGCCTGCTTATCAGGGCATTAGCGGATTTCCGGCAAAAGCGGCAAATGGCAGTTTCCAAGGCTTCCGTTTTCTGGGAAAAGGAATGCTGTTTGGAACTATTCCGGTTCCGGTCGCAATTTATGCAGTTTTGATTTTGATTTGTTTTATCCTTTTTGCACAGAACAAAAATATGGTAGAAAAGTATTTTCTTATCGGAGTGAATCCCTGAAGCTGCCGAGTATTCCGGAATCAACAGTCGACTCATAGTGATGAGTACCTATATATTGACCAGTATCGGTGCATCGATTGCGGGAGTGCTCTTGACGGCAAATATTGATTCGGCTAAATATGATTTAGGCTCGACATTTTACACTATCTATCATTACGGCGGTAGTGCTTGGCGGAACCTTATCCACAGGAGGAAAGGGAAGCATTCTCGGAACAGTATTGGCATCGTTAATGATTTGTATTATGCGATACGGACTACCGCTTTGCTTCGGAATCAAGACACAGTCCTTGGATCTTCCAATTGGAATCATGCTTTTGATTGTTGTAATAGGAAGAGAGCTTTCTAAGAATAAACTCATTCTTCAGCTTTTTAAAAGAGGAAAATAAATAGGTAAAAAAATGAGGGAGAAATCCCCATAATTTTTTTCAATAAGAAAGGAAGGTTTATTATGAAAAAATTGTTGTCAGCTGTATTAACAGCAAGTATGGTGATGTCCTTAGTAGGATGTGCCGGCGGAGGAAACACATCGGGAGGAGCATCTACCGAGACAACCAAGGCAGAGGCTAAAACAGAGGCTGCTGCAGAAGCTAACGAAAATCAGGCATCCGGTGACATTAAGTCTATTGAGGGAAAGACGGTAGCTTTTATTCCGAAGCTTACAGGAAACTCATTCTTTGAGGCTGCAAATAACGAGCGCAGAAGTATGCAAAGGATTGGGGCATCACAGTTGACTATATGGGAAGTGCTAACGCAACTGTAACAGATCAGCTTGAAGTTATTCAGCAGGCGATTGATGCGGGCGTAGATGCCATTGCCATTTCCTCTGTAGATGCTACAGCATTGGATGAGAAGTTGAAAGAGGCACAGGATGCAGGAATCGTAGTTTGTACTTGGGACTCCGATGTTTCTCCGGATGCAAGATCTATGATGGTTTCTCAGGGTACTGCTGATGTTTTGGGACCAATGCTTGTAGATATGGGCGTTGAAGCGCTGAAGAACCGTGGTGTTGATCCTGAGGGAGAAGTTAAGTACGCTTGGCACTATTCTCAGGCAGCGGTAGCAGACCAGAACTCTTGGTATGTTGCAGGCGAGAAGTATATCAAGGAAAAATACCCGAAGTGGGTTGCTGTACATGATCCGTACTATTCCGAGCAGGATTCTCAGAAGTCCGTAACCATCGGTGAGGCGGTTCTGGATGATAATCCGGATATTGATTTGATTATTTGTAATGACTCTACAGCACTTCCCGGACAGTGCCAAGCTGCACAGAATAAGGGATTAACCATGAAGGATGTAACCATTACCGGTTTCTGTACACCTTCCGGAATGACTGCATATCTTGATGCAGGAATCTTGGAGAGATGGGGACTTTGGGATTGTGGTGTTCAGGGTGCTTTTAGGATGCTATTTTGCAGCATATCTTGCAGCAGGAAATACAATCAAGGCAGGAGATACCATTGATGTTCCCGGAATCGGAGCTGTAAAGACCGTACCGAACAGTGAGCTTGTATCAGGAACAGAGACTGCTCCGGAGAATAACGGTGTAGTACTTCTTCCCGGAAAGAGTTGTATTTACGAAAGAGAATGTAAAAGATTATAACTTCTAAGTTATAGTGAAAGGTAATAGTTTGCATATTGTCAAACAGGGTAAGAGGGAGATAAAGAATGGCGGATTTAGATGAATTAAAAGTTGCGAAAAACTATTATGTGGATGTTCCGTTTGCAAATCAGGGGGATTTCCAGGTAAAAGGATGTAATGGTCTGGATTGGGGAATGAAGAAGCATTTGTCCAATATCTTCAACCCGCAGACTGGAAAAAAACAGTGATGTTTGCATTTGACCATGGTTATTTTATGGGATCAACAGCAGGCTTGGAGCGTTTGGATATTAAGATTCCGCCTTTGGCACCTTATGTAGATGTCTGGATGGCTACGAGAGGCGCTCTCAGAACCTGTATTCCGGCAAACTTGAAAAACGGAGTTGCGCTTCGTGTTACTTCCGGATCATCCATGGTACAAGAGGATCTTAGTCAGGAAATTGTGGCAGTAGATATTGAGGATGCAATTCGCATGAATGCGGACTGTATGGCAGTGCAGACCTTTATTGGTGCAGATGGTCAGCTTTCCAGCTTGGATAACCTTTCCAAGGTTGTCAATGCCGGCTTCCGGTACAGCATTCCGACAATGGGTGTTGTAGCTGTCGGAAAACAAATGGAGAGAACAGACAGATTCTTTAAGCTTGCGACAAGAATCGTTGCGGAATTAGGGTTGCCAAATTGTAAAAGACATACTACTGCGATAACTTTGAAGAAGTAGTTTCTGCTTGCCCCTGTACCCATTGTGGTTGCAGGCGGTAAGAAGCTTACTGAGAAGGATGCTCTGGAAATGACCTATAAGTGCATTCAAGGTGGTGCAGCCGGTGTAGACATGGGAAGAAATATTTTCCAAAGTACTCATCCGGTTCAGATGGCACACGCTGTGCATGAGGTAGTTCACAATGGCTTGACCGGTGCGGAAGGATATGAACTCTTCCAGACTTTGGTTGGCGAAAGTAAATAATAGAATACTGTCTGACATGATATCATGTTTTAGTTAGGATATTTGTGGTGGACAAAAAGATAGTCACAGGTGGGAGTAGAATCCTGCCTGTGATACATCAAAATAGGAGATAGTGGCATTATAATTGTCATAAAAGTCATAATATACTACTTGTTTTTATAGGACTTGGGATAAAATAAAGAAAACTAATAAATGAGTAGTGTTTGCTTCAAAAATCGATTAATATTTGTGAAGGAATTTGATAGTGAAAAAGGAGAATAGAGAGAAGATTATAATGAGACATGGAAGGTGCAAGATGAGGCCTATGCATTAATGCGCTCTGACGATATTCCTCATAATTATGGGGGAAAAGTAGCCTATATCAGGTTGAGGGAGAATTTATCGATGATTATTGCTGAAAACCCGGGAATAACTATTACGGAAATTTCAGAACGCGTAGGCAATACAACTAGCGCTGCTTCCCAGATTGTTCGCAAGTTGCGAAAAAGGATGTTGATGTTAAAAGTTCGAGATGAGTCAGAATAATAGGAAGTATAATCTTCTGCTGACAGATATTGGGAAAAAGATCTACGAGGGGCATCAATTATTTTACAAAGGATGTAAAGCGTATTTTCAGAGCTGTGAGGAGTTTACAGAAGAAAAATTAGAATCTTTTGTAGAAATACAGAATAAATTGCTCATATAAGCATGATATAAAGAAAGGAAATGCAATCTTTCCGATTCCCGGGATTCTACCAAGATTTTAGAAGTGAAGAGTTTTAAAGAAAGAGTTCAAGAGTAGAAATGCTTGAAGAGCTCTTTTTAAATTAAGTCATATCGTTGCGCAGCTGAGCGGTATTCGTTAGTTGTGCAATATGCATATAGTTTTTGAAGTGGAATATAATTATTTATAAATAATTGTTAATATGATATTGAATATTTGGAAGTTTATATTATAATCTAATTATTAAAGGTACTTAATAGTAAAATATCTAAATATTAAATTCGATAAAGATTAGATACTAGAATGCTATAGAACTCAATAAAAAGCTATGCTTTTATTACATATAAAATATGTATACAGAAAGGATGAAGTTATGGAAACGATTCAAAAATGAATGGAACAATCTGGGTTTTTGCTGCAATTCTCATTTCACTTGTTTTAGTGCAATCATTTTTATTTCTTCGACTTGCGCTACGCTTTAACGAAAAGCATAAGCTGGTAACAAAAGGAAGAATTGAAATCTGCTCAGAACCGGAATGATTGCCGCAGTGGTCCCTCTTTTGCTTCTAGTGTAGTTGCTCTTGGTTTAATTGCTATGGTTGGACCTGCTGCGACATTTATGCGCTGTATGGCGTAATAGGTGCACCTGTATGGGAACTATATGGCAAATATTGCATCAACAGCTGCAGGAGTGCAAATCGTGAGAAGGTTTGTCGAATCGATATTCACATTTGTCTGTTCTGCATGGTATTGAGTTCCGCACCTTACTTTATAAACACCATGCTTATGCTGAAAGCCAATGGATGCTGCTGGAAAAAGTAAAAAGAGCAACATATTTCCTTTATGCCATGCCTTAGTACCAGCGCAATGTTCTGGCTATGGGTATAGTGTTTGCGATTACTTCTCTAAAAACAGCCTCAGTAGTAGCGGCGGTTGGAGCTGGAATATCATTATTATGTTGTGGAGAAAATCAGTACAAATAATTCTGTCTTCTATGGGGCTCGGTATTGCCATGCTATTTGGAATGTTGTTTGGACAAGTATTACTATATTAATGACAAAGTAAAAATTCAGATCACTAACATAAAATTTAAATTGCGATAAAAATCATTGTTGAGGAGAGTCAATATGGAAAATAATATGGATGCAAAATGTACAAAAGATGCAAATAGCCAGAATGAGAGTTTGGAAAAAGATTACAAGAATGGATTTATAAAAATGTACACCACATAGGAAGAGTAACTATGCTTTTTTGCTTTGCTCTTAGTTTTGCACCAATTCTGTATTTTTATTCTAGTCAAAGGTTATACATTGCCTATTGAAATATATTTGGGCGGTAGTGCACGTTTTTCTATAGGAATAGGGATGTGGCTTACTGAACCCGGAGGCATACTGGCCTCGTTTTAGGATCAGCTTCGGTCATATATTTCATATCTTTCGGGTAATGTGGGAGCAATGCGTTTTTCCGGTAGCGTCCACTGTACAAAAAGACATGAAAGCAGATGTTTTCGACTCCGAGGGGCAAATTATAACAATTGTTGGTATAACAGCTTCGGTTGTAGTGAATTTGATTATTCTGTTACTGATTGTACTTTTGGGAGACTGGGTTTTTGAAAGTCATTCCGGCTGTAATTACAGGCGCATTCTACCTTTGTTGTGGTTTCCATGCTTGCGGCTATGATTATACGAATGTCATGGGACATGGTGGAGTGTCTTTTTCTTCCTACAGCTGGAAAATATATTATAACTGCGGTAGTTGTCTGGTATGTATGCAATAAGATATTCCGCGTATGTTCGGTTGGGGATGAGCTTTAGCAGTGGGACTTTGTGTATTTATTGCATATCTTCAGTATCGCTCTGATCTGAAGAAAGAGGAGGATAAAAAGAATGAAAACGATAGATATGCATTGTGATACCTTGATGCTCCTCGGAATAGAGGAAGGGGAGGACGCAGACCTGTATAATAACCTCACCGGGGGAGTGGACGTGTGTCGACTGAAACAGGCTGATGCATTAGTGCAATTCTTTGCCATTTTTATATTACCACAGGATGGGTATCGTTTTGGAAAAAGATCCAATGACGAATGAGGAGTATTTTTCCGTTTGTCAAAAAATATTTAAAAATACGATTGAGCGTTATCCGTCTGAAGTGGGGATTCTTCTGAATGAAAAGGACTTAGAAGAAAATTGCAAAGCCGGAAAAATCAGTCTTCTTCTTTCTATGGAGGATGGCGTAATGGTAGATGGCGATATGGAACGCTTGAAAGAATTTTATAGCAAAGGAGTGCGCGCACTAAATCTCACATGGAATTATGAAAATTGTTTTAGGGGCCCCCAATTCTGCAGATAATAAAAACTCATGGAAAAAGGTTTGACGAATTTTTGGAAAAGAGGCAATTTCCGTCATGAATGATTTTGGGAATGATAATTGATGTGAGTCATTTATCGGATGGCGGATTTTGGGACGTTTGCAGAGTTATCTAAAAACCATTTATTGCAAGTCACTCAATGCCAGAGCAATTTGCAATCATCCAAGAAATTTGACCGATGATATGTTAAAAAGCGCTGGCAAATAAGGAGTGGTGTTTGCGGGCTGAATCTTGGACCGGAGTTTTTAAGAACGGATAATCCTGACAAAGAAAGTGCTATTTCAGATATGGTAGTGATGTGCAAAACACATCCGAAATGTTGCGGGAATAGATGTCTTTGGGAATTGGAACGGATTTGGATGGTATTAATGGAAATTTGGAAATAGATTCCATAGAAAAATTACCGAACCTTTTTATACAAGTTTATCGAAAAATGGATTTTCGGAGGAAGAACTTGAAAAGATTTCTCATAAAAATGTGGAGAGAGTGTTAAAAGAATGTATTTAGAATTTCGCAATAGCTGTCTGAATGCTGTGTTCGAAAGTATAATAAGTAAGAATAAGGAGATATATATGAAATATGACTTTACTTCGCTAATGGATAGCATGGAAAAGATGCAATCGTTGTAGATGGTTTAGGGACATGGCCGGGATTTGCACCGGAGAAACCGGAAGAGGGATTTGATGTAATTCCGATGTGGGTTGCGGATATGAATTTTCCCTACAGCACCATGTATTCAGGACGCGATTATAGAAAGAGTGAAGCATCCCGCTTTCGGATACTTTGTACCCTAGCGAAGAATACTATGAGAGTATTATAAAAGTGGCATGAGATTAGAAATGGTGTAAGTGGTTTTAAAGAAAAGAGTATATTGGATATGAAAAATGGTGTATTAGGTGGTGTGATTTCTGCTTTAACTTCCTATGCATCTCCGGGAGATGGGGTATTGGTACATAGCCCGACCTACATTGGATTTACCATGAGTTTGACAAATAACGGATTTAACATTGTACATAGCCCTCTTTATAAAGACGATCAAGGTGTTTGGCGAATGGACTATGACGATATGGAAAAAGAAAATTAAAGAAAATAATATCCATGTTGCTATTTTCTGTTCCCCTCATAATCCATGCGGTCGAGTTTGGGAGAGAGAGGAAATTTTAAAAGCAATGGCAATATATGAAAAAGTATGATGTGACGGTTGTGGCTGATGAAATATGGTCAGACATTATTTTTGGATGGCTATAAACACATACCGACACAGTCAGTAAACACTGGGCAAGAGAGCATGTTGTTGCTCTGTATGCTCTAAGCAAGACCTTTAACTTAGCAGGGGCTTGTTGGATCTTATCACATTATTTATAATAAAACGCTAAGAGATAGGGTACGGGCGAAGTCCTCTAAACCGCATTACAATGATATGAATGTCTTGTCTATGCATGCGTTAATTGGTGCTTACAAGCCTGAGGGACAAGAATGGTTGGATGAACTACGTCAAGTAATCACCGGCAATATTAATTATGCAGTTAATTTTATAAAAGATCATTTTGAAGGGGTAGAGGTGTCTAGGCCGGAAGGAACCTATATGCTTTTTGTGGATTGTGGAAAATGGTGTAAAAAGCATGGGAAGGATATTGAAGAGAGTTCTGAAAAAGGGATGGAACGTAGGTGTGGCATGGCAAGACGGTAGGATGTTCCATGGACCGGATTGCATCCGGTTAAATCTCGCTCTACCACTCTCAAGGATTGAAGAAGCATTTCATCGTATGGACCATTATATTTTAATGGAACTTGGTAGAATGTTGAGTACTAAAAAGTAAATACCTTTCTATATCAATAAATCTGCCGGTCCTAAGACTGGCAGATTTATTAATGGACAATGATATTTACCGATTAAGAAAAGAGAGGAACAAGACTAAATTTTTCCATTTTTCTTTACTGGAAAAACAGCCTATAAGACTCCTTGTTTCCCTCATGCGAGTAAAAGAGTTTATCAGTTGATAAAAATAACTAATATATTGAAATATACAAAACATCGTAGTATACTTTTGGATAGTAAGTACGACGAACGAACTAAAACAAAATATGGAGAATTGCATGATGTTACATCAGCAAATGATAAAGACTAAGAATAAAGTAGCTTTATAGTGATATCGTATCCAACAATGATGGTATATCAAGGGCCGGTCTGGCACATAAAACAAAGCTTAGTAAGTCAACGATATCCTTGTTAGTAGATGAATTGATAACGGATGATATGCTGATCGATATCGGCGTTGTGGAAAGCGGTTTACAGGGACGTAAACCGAACGGCTTAAGGTGAATGCTGAAAGATTTGTTCTGATTGCCAATGTAAGGAGAAGTGGAAATACATAGGTAAACTTACTGTATGAGACAGAAGGTATAGTACTTATCCTTACGATAAAAAGCTGGATGTTGAGTATTTATCAGGCATAATTATGGAGCAATTAATAAAATATGGGGAAAAAGCATTGGGGGTTTGTGTAGTTTTGCCTGCTATTATTGACAATGCAGCTAAAAATATCATTACTACGGTTTTGGACCTTGAAGATAGTAAGAAGTTTATTGATAAATTGGCAAAAAACATTCCGTTAGAATATGGGCTTGCTTTTTCTAAATGATACGGCAAGCTTGACGTATGCGGAAAAATACTTTTTGGACATGTTGAAGTAATAATTATGCCTATATTAATATTAATGAAGGTGTAGGCTCAAGCTTTTATCTATGACTCAAAATACTAAGAGGATCTACGGGCTTAGCAATGCAGCTGGGGCATATGTCAATTGAAAGAGATGGCTCTATTTGCAGCTGTGGAACAGAGGTGTTGAGAGAACCCATATAGGAGAATTGGCTCTAAAAGTGAGAATTGACTACGGTTTGATAGATGAAAATAGGCGCGGGGAGTTTTTATTTAGAGATTTGGGGGAGATGTCCTCAAACGGGGAATAAAAATACGGATGCTGATATTTGAGTTACGGATGAGTTAAGCGATGCTTTTAGAGAAAGTTATTGTAATTTTAAATCCGGAAATAATAGTAATAGGAGGAATGGGTAGAAGCTGGGAGAAGAATTCATGTTAGAATACAAGAAAACATAAAAAGATGGATTCAGACAGTTTTGGAAAATGTAATAATAAAATATCAAGGCTGGGAGACTCGGCGGTAGTTATAGGAGCAGCCAAATATTATATGGATAAGCATTTTGATTTTTGGTAAGAAAGTAAAATGGAAACTATTTTTAATTTAGGTATAGATGGAGAATTATAGCGGTAAATACAAATACGTATCATGGTTTTGGGATAGAGGAAACACTGCAGGAAATAAAAGAAAACAGGATTTAGATATATAGAACTTACTGCTACAAAGGGTGGACGGAAGCATGTGTAGTAAGATATGAGCTTTCGCCTCATCTGCAAAGTATAAAAGATTTAATGGCATAGCTTGGGATTGGAGTGAGGGTTTAGCGGTCATTCGAATCTTATGGATAAGGATAGCTGAAAGACTTTATAGTTAACCATACGTCTTGCTAAATGGGAGCCAAGCTATCGTATCTTCTGTGGAGAGGGCACACTTAAAAGATGACAGAAGTGAGGATGCAGATTTAATAAAGAATATAAGTCTTTACTGGAAATATTAAAGAAGAAGAAATAAAAGCTTGTTTTAGAAACCACTGAAAGCACCTATGTTAAAGTTTAAAAAGATATCTATCGATAAGGTGGATAGTGGTAGGTAGGTATTAATTATGATACTGCAAATGTTATGTTTACAGTATAAGACCGGAAAACGATATAGATCTTTGTATAAAAAGATGTATTATACATGCACCTTTAAAGACAGGCAGGGGAAAATAAGGAGTGGAATTTTCCTGCACTTGGAAAAGGAAACATCGATTTTAATGCTATATTCAAAAGTTAAGTGCAGAAAATAATTATTGTCCGTTCAGTATAGAGAGTAGGTTACGAAAAGGGATACAAAGGACATCAATGAAGTAACTAAAAGCTGTTAGCGATTCAGCAGCTTTATTTAAAAACAAGGTTTTTCATTTTAGGAGGGAAGTAGAGAAAAGTGTTATTGGTAGCACTTTGGTTGGCGTTAGGCTTGGGCTTAGCTGCATGCACGAAAAAGGAAGTGACAATGTTAAAACCACTGAGTCACCATCTGCAGAGAAGAGGAAAAGAAAGACGAATATACCTTTCTGGCTATATTGCTATGATATGAAGGATACATGGAATGAATACTCTGCAAAGGCATCGAATATGCAGCTACGAAGCAAGATGTAAAGGTGAAAACGATAGTTTTGGATTCGCAAAAACAGTTTAGAGGGAGTCAGTCGCTGCGATGGAATCTCGATTCACAAAGGTGTAGATATATTTATATTCCCGATTTCACAGAACAAGGGGGATAAATTTGATAAAAATGGCGAATGAAGCCGGAATACCTGTGACTGTAGAAAACTCTGAGATGAATGATAATTCCGGTGACTATATTGCTAGTATAGCTTGCAAGTACGATGATATCTGGCTATGCGGCTATAAAGTATATTGCGGAAAATAAACCGAATGCGAAAGTCTTTTCGTGCCGGTCAGGAAGGCCGGAGTGTATGAGAAGTATCAAGAGGGTGCTAGATAAAGCCTTTAAAAAGAATTTGGAGATAAGGTAACAGTGGTTTCTACTTTGCATGGAGATTGGAAAACAGAAAAGGCATGATATTACCACAGATTTAATCTCTTCGGGAAAAGAGTTTGATTATATTTTCGCCAATAACGGATTAATGGCGCAAGGATGTTATAAGGGTCGTAAAGGAGTGCGGTTTAGAAAATATTCTATCGTATTAGCAGCGGATCCTGACGATTATATAAATATGTTACAGGATGGCGTAGAAAGTGCAAACATGACTGCGCCTGTAAGCATACAGGGTATCACCACATTCCAAAAACCTTATGACAGTGTGGTTCTGCACAAGGAAGTGGAGAGATTAAGGCGCTTCCCGATTATCCCAGTTAGTGCGGACAAGTTGGATGACTTTATAGCATGGGATGATTATGCTGCCGCTTATAATTATGATGTCATACTAATAAAGTGGATAATGAGTAATGAAAAGTTATTGGAAATCAATGGACTACAAAAAGAGCTTTTCGGGAATATATATGTATCGGATATCAATTTTAATCTTCTAAAAAGGGGAAGTACACTGTCTTGTTGGGGAGAATGGCTGGTAAATCAACCTTTATGAAGATACTATCAGGGCATATATTCCTGATAGTGGAGATATTCATATTCTGGGAGAAAGTATACCAAACTAAAATCCAAATTTATCTATTTTAGGAATTAGTATCATCTACCAGGAGAATGACTTGGTACAGAATATGTCCATAGTTGAAAACCTGTTTATAGGAATGAGATAAAGAAAAATCTGTTCTTTATGATAGTAAGTCAGCTATACAAAAACGACAGAGTTTATAAAGGGATTTGGGATAAAACTAAATCCTTAGATAAGGTCGCTGATATATCGGTAGCGGATAAGCAGTTCGTGAAAATATTCAGCTCTTGTGTGACCAGTCCTACAAAATACTGATTATGGATGGAACCGACCCGATGTTTAATATTAAAGATGCAAAAAGTATTAAGCCTGTCTGAAGGATAGCGATAAGGGGGTTGGTATTGTTTATATTTCTACTTTTTAGAGGAGGTTGAGAAATAGCAGACAGAATAAGTGTTATAAGAGATGGAAAATCCATTAGCACTTATGATAATTCCGGTAGATATATAGATTTACAGTAATTACCAAGGACATGGTGGGTAGATCTGTAGATAGCTTTTTACACAAGAGAAAAACGGAAATAGGCGTGATGTTGTACTTGGAAGTAAAAATCTAAAAGCTAAAGGAAGAATTTGAGCCTATCAGTTTTCTTTTAAGGGGAGATACTGGGATTTTTCCGGAATGGTTGGTTCCGGTAGGACGAGATAGTCAGACAATAACCGGTGCAGACCGTTTTTATAGCGGAGAAGTATATGTTAATGTGCAAGCTGGTGAAGATAAAATCTCCTAAAGATGGACATTAATGAGGGTTTTTGCACATATAACGGAAGATAGACAAGCATTGGGGCTTGGTTTGAAGGCAAGCGCTTTTAGATAATATTAGTCTGGTCTTTGGGAAGATATTTAAAGGATTATTTAATAATGTAAAAAGCAAAAAGAGAAGATTCTTCCTTGATTCATGATTTACATGTAAAAAGCACCAAGCTTAAGCACAGAAGTTACTCTATTTATCGGGCGGAAATCAGCAAAAGGTTGTGCTTATGAAATGGCTATTGATGAACCAAAAATATTTTGTATATTTTTGATGAACCACGAGAGGCATAGATATTGGATGCTAAGGCAGAGTTTTTATAGGCCAGATGTCAAAGCTTTGTAAAGAGGGAAAAAGCATAATAATGTGATAAGTTCAGATATGCCGGAGCTTATTTCTATGAGTGATAGAGTATTAGTTATCAGAGACCATAAAATAGAAACAGAGCTGATAGGTGATGAGATAAATGAAGGAAATATCATAGAAAAGGTTTTAGGGGTAAATTAACATGAAAGAGAAAAGCTTATACTTAAGGATCAAAGGATACTTTTGCTACTTGTATATTTGTAATAATTGCAGTGTAACGGTTATCAATCGTACTATAACGATAAAAATATTGTTACCATCTTTGGGACGGATTTCGTGATAGGGCATACTTACTATTGCCATGGTATGTCTGCTGATAGGTGGCGGTATAGATCTTTCTATCGGAAATATCATGGCGCTTTCTGCCTAGCTGTCATGTCTGCATTACTGGCAAAGGGTATGGTATTGTCATCGATAGTTTGCGGAATTATTACAGGCTTGCTCTGTGGATTATTGAACGGCTTTGTCATAGCAAAATCAAAATGTATTCCGCTCATAATAACACTCGGTACCGGCCAAATCTTTTACGGTTTGTCTCTTACCATTTCTAAGGGAAGAATTTCTTTAAGTTTCTCCGGTATATTTGATATTTTAAGCAAAAACAAAATTTTTTGAATTTTCCTGCAATGCTTATCGTGCTTATATTAATGATTCTTTTAGCTATATTTTGATGAATAAAACAATTATCGGAAAAAGGCTGTGGCAATTGGTGGAAATGAGAAAAATGCTTATTTGAGTGGACTAGATATAGATACATACAAGATACTAATATATTTCATTATCAGGGATATTTTGTTCTGTAGCGGCTATCGTCAGCTAGAATAGACTGATAACAGCGAATGCAGGGTTTAGAGATGAAAACAAGTGCATTGACCGCAGCGTCATTGGAGGCGTTACATTTGAAGGAGGAAAGGGAAGTAGCAGGCGCTTTTCTGGGATGTATTTCAATGGGCGTTACAGTAACGCTATGAATTATTCTGCAGGTTGAAAACGTATATACAAAACAATCTATAACGGTGATTATTGCAGCAGCAGTAGTTTTTAGCAATGTGGCAAGTATGAGAGGATGTTGAGGGTAATCATTATCGGTGCGATTTATGGGTCAAACTCATGTCAATACTCATAAGAGCATGGGAAGTTGAACTTTCTGCTATTGTAGATAAGAAGGAGAAGGAGAAAGTTTGCGAAAGACTATAATTGTCTATACAGTGAAGACTTAGCAGATGCTTTCAAGTCGGTGACCGCCGACTTTGTCGACATATGCTGCCAACATGCATGAAGAATATATTATAAAAGCTATGAATATGCACGCTATATTCTATAGTGAAAAGCCAATTACTCTTAGTATTGATTCTGTAGAGAAGATATTTTCGAGTATTGAAAATAATGTACAAAGTTGTATTTAGGAGAGTCATGTTAAGATTTTGGGAAGAATATGTCAACGCGAAAGAATATATATGAAAGCGGTCGTCTCGGTAAAAAGTGAAGATATATTGAAGCGGAAAGATTATCCGAACCGCCAAATTGATGCATGGTATAAAAAGCCTCCATGAGTGGGGGCGGACGTCGACCCTGCATTTACATGAGATATAGATTTTCTGGTGTATTTATTTGGAAAACCTGTCACAGTGATATGCCAACGGAATTAAGGACGAAAATGAGTGCTTTGAATTTTGTGAATACAAGCATGACTTTTTCCGGGATATCATTGTAAGTGTTCACGGAGTAATAAGCATGAGCGAAAAATTACTCCTTTTACGATGAAGCTTTTGTATGGTTGGAGATGATGCGGTTATGAGTATGAGATGAAGGCGGGATCTCGAAAATCGAGAAAGCGCATTAAGGAGTTCGAATTTATATATAGTAAAGAAGGATAGATAATACTTGTAAACTTGGATCGCATATCAATCGGAATTGGAACATTTTATTGAATGCATTAAAGACGACAGAGAGTCGGAAATAGTAAGCTTGAAAGAGTATTAAAAACACTATGCAAGTTATGGAAGCGATAAAGGAGTCTTTAGGAAACAGGTAGAATTGTAGAGCTTGGAAAGTATATACGAAAATTAGGGATAGTATGTTTTTCGGAAAAAGCAGATTTAAACAATATTTTTCTCACAAATAAGTAAGATGAAATATGATGGAGTTGAACCGGTGCTCAGTGAGGATGGATACTTTAAATCCCGGATGTCAAAGAATGAAGTTTTGAAATTAAAAAGATAGCGGATGCAAATGGGTTGGAAAATACCTAGTGTTAAGGTTTATCTTTATGGGACAATAATCCTGTTTCAAAATGACATAAGTATTAGAAAAAGAGCTGAAGATATAGAAGAGACAATTGGAGTTTATGAGTATACTTGAGCAAATACCATTTTAGTGATTCCCGATATACACAGTGATTTCTACAAAAATCCTGAAAAAGTGCCATATGATGCAGCGTATGATAGAGCTTATGAATTGTTTTACAAAATTAGAGAAAAACAGAGAGTATATAAAGTCTCTATCGGTATAGAAAATGTATGGAATAAGTTTTTGCTATCCCCATTAGAGATATTTTTGGAGGATATTCATTCGAGTATGTCGGCGCATATTTTGATATTGGAAATGTGATGTAATAGTGATCCAAGTGATGCATCAGGATATTTGGGAAAAGTATATCAAAAGATTCATGTCTGTGATTATAGAGGAATCAGAGGGTTTGGTGCATTTGTGGACATATTTGCAGGAGATGTGATTTTATAGAGGTGATGAAGGCAATAAAAGATAGTTTATAATGACTACTTGACATTGGAGATGTTGCCAAATTACAGTAGATTTCTGAGTTGTCTATCTGTTCCAATAAACCGGAATGGATAAGTTGAAAGCCTTGTACGATGCTGTCTGAATAAGAGAGATGCTTGTGATTTAGTATCAGCTCAAATCTGTAAATGATAGTCTTTTATAAATAGCGTTGCTTGAACAGCATACTGCTGTTCAGCGTTGTTACTGTTTAACAAAAATCAGTTGAATGTTATGGGTGCTCGGCCTTCTGAGCGTTCAGTTTACCCTTGATAAGACGGCTGATGTTTAGAAATTTGTGGTTATTACGCCCCTTAGAGCTAGCTGTCCGGATTTTAAGAACCAGCGTTCCAAATAATGAGAGTCACTCAAATTCAGAGCTGGAGCTCTCAGAACTTTCGAAAACTTTCCATTTCTTTTTATATTGTACATGTCTGCTTGAGTATTTTGAACGATTTTATCCCGCCTTCCGGCAGTGGAAACTGCATTCTGTCCCGTGGAGCTGCCACTATGATGAATCCATGACTTTTAATTCATCATAAATGAGTCGCATCATGACCAGGTAACGTGAGACCATTCGGCTGGCACAACCTTTAGCTGAAATGGAGTCAGTGAAAAATTGAGTTAAGCTGTGTGTCTAAAGAAAACTATTAATCAAGATGAAAACAATAATGAATAAAAATTAATTTATCAAAATAAGGATAATTGCTACACATTTATTGGAATTCAAAATTGAAAAATATATAAAATTACAAAAATATAGATAAAAATAGTAGATAGTTGCGCTATACTAGTGGTATAATCAGTTTAATACACCTCGAGGGGCAAAAATGAATAAACGGGAGCGAGTGATTGCTTCTATTAGAGAAGGCGGATTTTGTTCCGGCTTGTTTCTTTACATTTTAATAGAATAAATAAAACGCAAGAAGAAGATCTAGAATCTCATTTAGAATTTTTCAGAGAAACGGATGCGGATATTTCCAAAATCATGAATGAAAATCTCCTGCCGGATTTTTGGACCGATTGTCACGACGAAGGATTGGAAGATTATTCCCGCATCGACAAAAATTCTATTTTTATTAAAAATCAAATTGAATTAACAAAACGAATCTTTATCCCATCTTCAGAGAGAGAATTTTTCCATTGGAACATTGCATGGCATTTGCGCTCTTCCATTCATCCTATTGAAGCTCGATATGGATATGAAACGGTAAGAGCTACAGGTTAAACATTTGAGAAACATAGTTCGGTTTTTCGGATGCTTTTAAGAGAATAACGGACGGACTAATCGAGTTAGTGGAGACAGTATGCTTCTGCCGGCCTTGATGGGATTTATTATGCGGCTCTTGGAGGAGAAGAAAGATATTTTAACGATGAAGAATTTGAAGAGGCAATTGCTGTTTTTTGATAAGGCAATCTTTAAAAGAGATAAAAGAAAACGGCTTATATTCTTGCATATTTGCAAAGATGGCCTGAAAAATGGGAGAGATAAGTCCTATACAGGATATTTTGATGTTGTGAATTGGGATTTATGAAGCGCCATGCAGTATTGAAGAAATATCTTTCCTGGAGGTCTGTGTCATGGGGAGCTTTGGCTAATCGTTCAGGAGTGATTATAGACGGAGAGCATAGAGGAATTGGAGCAGGAGGTAGAAAGACTGATTAAAACATACTGGAAAAGAAGGCTTTTATTCTGGGGCGGATTGTGCTACCGACAGGAGATACCTGTACAGCAGAATCAAAAGTATCGTTGATACTTGCAGAAAAACTATATCTTAAAGGAGGAGAGTAAAATGACCGGAATTTTTCTGATGTCGATGTTTGCGACACTTGGCTTAATCGCTTGCTCGCAGCAAAAGACGGGTTCGGAAACGGCTGTGCAGGAGGAAAAGCAGGTAAGTGAAGTGGCAGCTACGGAGGAAGCAAAGGAGAGCGAGACAGGAAGTCTATCCGGACGGTACGATCACCATCTACGGAACCGGCCAACCGCAGTACTTGACGCAATATTTGACAAGTGGGTTGGAGGATCACAGATATTGCTCCCGAGTGACAATCGAAATAGTACAAAAATGAGAGTCAGGCAAAAGCAGAGAAAAGATAACAATGACAGCACTCTCCGGTGCTACGCAGATGATTTGCCCGATGCAGTTTATATTGATCCTGTAAATATCTTGGACCTGGCAAGTGCGAATTTGATTGAGTGATGAAACAGAATTTGTCAAACCGCTAATTGACAAAGAAATGGTGGATGGAGCCACAAATGATGCCACAATTGATGAAAGATTTATGGCCTTCCGGAGTCGGTTAGACCGAATGTTTTTATTTTATAACAAGGATGTTTTGACAAATATGGGGTTGATCCGGACAAGATGAAAACCTTTGAGGGATACTACGAGGTTGGTAAGGAACTAAAGGGAAAAATCCGGCGGAAAGGTATTTTATCCCATATCAGCTACCTCTGACATGGAGATACTATGGAAGAAGAGGATTGATGCCGCAGTCCAATGCCAGAATTTGGGATGAAAACGGAGAAATTGCTTTTGGAAATAACGAGGAATCAAAGCAGGCCTTAACCTAGCTGGCAAAATTAAATGATGACTGGCCTTTTACTGAAATCCGAAATCATGCAGCCTGCCTTTATATGATGCTATAAACAATCAAGAGGTTGCAACATATTCTATATTGGAGCTTTCTGGGATGAGTTTTTGAGAAAAATTGCCACTACTGCCGGACAGTGGAGTAATGGCATCTCCTGTTTTTGAAAATGTAGGCACTGCGGGAGCACCTGTTTCTTCCTATTTCTGTATCATCAATAAGGAGAACAGTAAGTATAAGGGGCTGTTGGAAAAGATGTGGTATTCCTTCCACTTTGACACTTCATCCAGAGTGGAGTGGGTAAAAGTCTATGGAGGAGCAAAACGCACCCTACGCTAATCCCATATCCAAGGAAATGCTCGAAGATGAATTTTTGAAAGAGCCATCCGAGTTTTTATGGCGGACAATCCTTTAGAGAAATGGAAGGAAAGTGCCTTGAAAACAGCTCTAAAAATATGACAGTAACCCCACAGGATGCAGAGGCGGATGAGATTATTTCCGCTGAAATTGAGACCTATATTGCCGGGGATCAGAGTATGGAAAAGCGATTGAAAATATCAATAACAATCTTAAGGCAAAGATAGGAAAAGCGGAAAATTAAATAAGTAATGGAGTCCCTCCATAAAGACTCCAGCTTATTTTTCGGGATGTGGAGGGACTATTTCAAGGACTGTTTTGGCAAGGAGGAATAATGCTATCTAGGCTTAAAAATACAAATCGGCATATCTCTTTATCTTGCCCTTCATATTTTGTTTGTCAGCTTATTCCTCTCTGTGGACCTTGTATATCTCTTTTTACGGAATGGAAAGGGATAGGAGAGAGCGAAGTGGATTGGATTAGATAATTATAAGAAAATATTGATTGATAATTTATTCTGGCAGTCCTTAAGGAATACACTTGTATATTGGCTTTAGCGGAATGATTTTGATTATTGTATTTTCCGTACTCATTGCCTCTTTTGTTAAACAGTAATGCGTTGAAAAAGCACAGGTCTTGTTCAAGACCATCACCTTCTTGCCCAATGATGCAGCAATAGTAATGGGACTGATTTTTAGAATGCTATTTGACGAAAAATGCGGGCTTGATTAACGAACTGCTGGGATTTTTGGGTATGCAAAAATTGGTTGGCTCACCAGCACCAGATATTCTAAGATTCCGGTGATTTTACTGAATGTGTGGAGAAATACTCCTTGGTTTACATGATTGCCTACCGAGCTTATTAAATATCTCGACAGATTATTACGAAGCGGCAACAGTTGATGGAGCAGGGAAAATTAAACAGTATATTACTTTACCTTCTTTACAAAATATTTTGTTTTTCTGTTCCATTACGCTAACTGTTGACAGTTGGAAGCTGTTTAATGAGTCCTATATCTTGCCCGGACCGGGGCCTCAATACCTCTTTATTTCAGGTATATGTATGAATCGGGCTTCAATCGTATTTAACATGGGTTATGCATCAGCGATAGGAATGGTTCTCAATGGTAATACTGGGACTTTTGTCTTTGGCTCAGTTTTTATTTAGAAGAAAGCAAGGAGATATAGCTGCGATATGAATTATTATAATAAAAAGAAGAGAAATTATAATAGTCCATTTGGCGATAGATTTTCATCAGTTTTATTTGCCTCTTTCCTATTTTCTGGATGATTGATGATTTCTTTTGAAGCCCGGAACGGAAAGCATTAGCGGGTTACAGTCTATCATTGTGAAAAACCGAGTCTGGAAAATTATATAAAAGGCTGTTTGAAACATATACCCCTATCCACGGCTTTATTTAACAGTGTATTCGGCAACTGTATAGGAACTTTACAACACTGTTTTTCTGTGCTTTAGCTCGGCTTTACCTGCTTGCTAAGTTGGAATTTCCGGAAGGAAAAATTATTTTATGATTGCTACAGTGCTGATTCCTCCCGAGGTCGGAGCGGTGCCCCTTTATACTGCGAAAAGTTCAAGCTCATCAATAGCCTATGGTCCTTAATTATTCCGAGGATAGCGACTGCGGTCGGAATATTTTACATGAACCAATACATCTCCGACATCCCCGATGAGCTGATTGAGGCTGCAAGAGTAGACGGATGTAGTGATTTCACCATATTCAGAAAAGTGATACTTCGATTATCAAACCTGCATTGGCCTCTTGGGCTGCGATTACCTTGATTGCCAGATGGAACGACTTCTTTCATGCCTACTTTATCTTTAGAAAAGCAAGCGAAATATACGCTGATGGTGACGATTTCGCTTCTTCCGGTCGAGTGAAGGGCTTTTCAAACATCTTGGCTTTGGTAATTCTGGCAGGAACGACATGGTGGTTATTTTTGCCGATTATTATCCTCTACCTTTTTATTACAGAGTTTCAAAGAGCGCAGGGTACGGATGGCGCAGTAGGGATAAGTCTCCTTTTTACAAAAGAAAGCATAAAGCATGAATAAATCATTAAAGGATCAATTATCCGAAGAAATATTACTAGAATATACTGGACGGGCACTTAGTGGACCGAATGATTTGATTAATGAAAAAGAATTTATAGAAAAAGTACTCAGCCCAGCAAAACAACGGTGAGGAAGCCTTGGTAAAAGCTTTGCAGCGACGGTGTGTTGAAAAAACATACCTCGATGCGGTTATAGGATACCCATTATTCATCCCCGACGATATAAAAAATTGATTTTATTCAGAAAGGTTATAGAGAAAGCCGCACTGAGCTTACCTTAAGACTTTAACAAGAGTAAAATCGATATCTTAAAAAGGCAAACTGAGTATTCTGTACAAAAATAGCAAGAGCACGCAGGTTCGTTTGCATTGAAGTGTAACTGCGAATTTCACAGTCTGCTTTGTTCTTTGCGTGAGAATCGTTTTGATAATGCTCCAGAAGTCCATGGTTGTGTTAAAGCTTGGCTGCAAATCAGTATTATTCCAATATGTGACTAAATAATAAAACGACGGATGCCACAAATCACCTTAGTCTGATTCGTGCCCTGAAGAGAAGGGACTTGGAAAAGGCAAAAACGATATTGGATAAGGACATAGAAGAATATCTAAGTGTTATGAACTATTAAAACAGAGTGAAAAAGGAATAGCTTGGAATAAAAGACTTTCAGTAAGGTTTATGAGATTTTGCTTAAAGAAAGGGAGTGACTAAATTGAAGGCTTTTTCCGGAAATTATCAGGGGTAGGACACTGCTGCCAGGACTATATTTGTAGTATAGAAAAACTATCCGCCAGAAGACAGCTCTCACCCATATTCTTGATATGGACGGTCTCCCCAAGGAGGGGCGGAATGGCTACGGCTATGGTCGCTGCCACGGCTGGGCTCCAGAGTGGGGATTAGTTGCCAATTTATCGGATGATGAAGTGGATAATAAATGGCCTGGAAACGGAAGGAATAGATATCTCCTGATTAGGATTTTAAAAGGTTATAGAAGCAGTCTTGGTATTGTTATGGTAAACAGGACCAACGGAAGCAGAACTAAATTTCCTATCATGACAACTTGCCGGAGATAGAATTTGACGAAACAGGTATAGAAGCAATGAGGCAAAGCTCCATACTTCATCTGGACGGAACTCGATACGAAAACATGTTATTCATGCGCCCGAATCGGGAAAAGTCTAGGGTTGAAGATTTCTTTGGATGCCTTCTTTTAAAAAGATAAGAGAAGAAAAATATTAATCTACAAATGGCGATATCATTGTCACTGATGAAAATACCCTAGAAAATTGACTGGGAATAAATGATGATGAACAAGCTCTTTTTAAAGATGGAGGAGCAGTTCCACAGAGATTCTCATGATGACTTTAGGGAAAAAGGCTATCTCTATATACAGGAAGGAAAAGTGTTGCATGGAAATGCTTTTCCGGTTGAGGTAGTGGATTCTACCGAGCGGGGATACCTTTCACGGAGCGTTTTTATCAGAGTATTTTAAGAACTAAGGATACTTCCGAGGCTTGCGCTTGTGAAGTGCTCGCAGCATTGAAATGTACCGCACTGGGCGGTCGGGCAGGCATCCTAAATATGAAGAAGTTATAAATTTCATGAATAAATTTTCATAGGAGGAAAAACATGAAAAACAACAATCTATTGAGTTTGCGCCTCGGCTGTCTTTACTGCTTGCGGCAGTTCATCCGCACCCGAGGAGGAAGACACAACTGCAGCGGCGGAAGTGAAGGGAAGAGACTTCCTCAGAGGAAGCGGTAAAAGCATCCGAAACTTGAACATGATACTACAGTATCTGACCTGCAGTACAATGCCATTGTGGAGACATTCCAGAAAAATACCCGGATATTCAGATTTAGCTTTCACTCAGGCTGGGGCTGGGTGAGTCCAAGTCCAGAATTCAAGCTGAAGCAGACAATCCTCAGGAGATGTTATGTTTGGTGGATTAGTTTATGCAGATTCTTTTAAAGATGAAGGATTATTTTGAGCCATATGTTTCCGTTAATGATAAAAATATGCCGGATGAGTTTAAGAACACAACAGGCTTCCTGACCTTCCATGATGCGCAGATTCCTTGCCTTTGGGTAAATGATAAGTTGGAAAAGGAGGCAGGGTGTTACTATTACAAGCTATGAAGACCTTTTGATGAAAAAGCTGAAGGGAAAAATCATTTCTGCCGATCCTACTGAGTCCTCCTCCGCATGGAACCAGTTGCAGTGCATTCTGACCGATTTCGGTGGCTGGGACAGGAAGAGCCTTGGGCTTATATTGAAAAAGTTGATGCTGAATCTTTCCATTACCGACGGTTCCTCTGCTGTTTACAAAGGTGTTCACAATGGGGAATATCTTGTGGGTCTTACCTATGAGCCTCGCATGCGTACAGATGTTATCAGAAGGAGCGGAAGGCGTTCATATCGTTTACCCGAAGGAAGGTGTTACTGAATTGCTTTTGGTTCTGCAGTAATTAAGGGTGCTAAGAATATGGACAATGCAAAGCTCTTTATTGATTTCTTGATTAGTGATGAATGCCAGAAGATTTACAACGAATGTGGCATAGACTGAGCGAACTCTTCTTTAAAGATTGAGAATGAGTGGCTTCCTGATTTATCCACCATTACCTATAAGGTTGCAGATACTAGAGGCTCTCGCTGAAAACAGAGAGAAACCGAGTCATTGGGCAGAACTTTATAAAAAGGTAGGCTAAACACAGAAAAAGAGAGAATTATGGAAAGTGTAAAAATTAAAATCAGAAATGCATTAAAAAATATGGGAATAATATGTAATACCTGATTTATCACTGGACATCGAGGAGGGGGAGTTCTTCACCTCCTCGGTCCCCTCCGGTTGTGGTAAAACAACGCTTCTGAGGATGATTGCCGGTTTTAACTCCATTGAGGGAGGAGACTTTTTCTCTAATGATGTACGAATCAATGATTTGCCTGCAGAGAAGAGAAATATCGGTATGGTTTTCCAAACTATGCTATTTTTCCCCATATGACTGTGCGAAATAATGTAGCTGGACTTAAAACCAGAAAAACTCCCTAAAAGAGGAAATTAAAGCAAAACTGATATAAACCCTATGAAGATAATGGAGTATGCGGAGCGTATGCCAGCGGCTTTATCGGGAAGGCAGCAGCAAAGAGTTGCTCTTGCCAGAGCTCTGGCTAGTGAGCCGAATATACTTCTTATGGATGAGCCGCTTTCAAATTTGGATGCAAAATTACGCGTAGAAATGCGCTCGGTAATCAAAGAAATACAAAATAAAATGGGAATAACGACTGTTTATGTTACACATGATCAGGAAGAAGCAATGGCTGTATCCGACCGTATTGCGGTAATGAAGGGCGGCGTAATTCAGCAAATCGGAACACCCAAGATTTTATATCAAAGACCGGCAAACCTTTTCGTTTCCACCTTTATTGGATATACCAGTCAGGTTGAGGCGAAAATTCAGGAGAGAGATGAGAAAGAGAGTACTTGTCAAGGATTCTTACTTTTGTCTCATGAAAAAAATCTAACAGAAGGTGCGATAAGCGGTATGGATATTATCGCTACTGTGCGTCCGGAGGAGTTTGTTATAACGGATGAGGTAACGGAAGGCTTATCCGAGGTCATAGATTACAGTACATTTTTAGGAAATGACACACATTATATTGTGAAGCTGGAGAGTGGAGAGCGTTTTGAAATTGTAGAGGAATCTATGATTGACGACTATTATTCCGAATGGTAAAAAGGTTTTCTTAACCGTGAAGGCTAAGAAAATTAATCTTTTACGAAGGATGGTTCCAAATCGCTTGTCATATAAGGAGAGTTTAAATGGAAAATCAGAAAACAGTTTGTTGATATTTGGAAACCGTTTAGCATCACTATTTTAATATTGTATTCCTCGCTTTTTTATGCTGTATCCTCTACTAGAAAATATTGGTGGAATCTATACAAAACCCGGAGAGCAAACCTTCAGCTTGATGTGGTTTAAGCAGTTTTTCAATGATTACTATTATTTTGGGACTTTGTTTAACTCCTTTAGCTTGCTGCGACAGTGACAATAGTTACTTTGATAATTGGGGTTCCTTTGTCTATATTTTCAATATTTATGAAATACATGGACGAAATTTCATGCAAATTATGATTATATACTTTGTTCTATGTCTGCACCATTTTTGGGAGCCTATTCATGGATTTTACTTCTTGGCCGAGGTGGTATTATCACAAAGTTTTTAAAGATGTTTTTCCATGCAGCTTCTCGTCAATTTATGGTTTTGGGGACTGATTTTTGGTTCTTTCCAAAGCTGTTTCCGCTTGTTTTTCTTTATGTTTCGGGAGCGATGAAGACGATTGACACTCTCTTTTTAGAGGCATCAGCAAATCTGGATGTAAAAGGAACAGAACGTTTTTAAAGTTGTCGTGCCATTGTGCTTGCTGTCAATCCTTGCCGCTGCTCTCAAATGGTTTTTATGAGAGCCTTGGCTGATTTTTGGAACACCACTTCTGATTGGAGAAGGCTATCGTACTTTTCCGGTTGAGATCTATAAGCAGTATCTGGGAGAAACTTCCACTCAATCATAATTTCGCGGCGGCTATTTCCGTGATTGCAATATTAGTAACGGCAATCGTGTTTCTCGTTCAGAAAGTATTAAGCGATAAGATGAGCTTTGCTCAGCGCAGCACTTCATCCGATAGAGAGGAAAAACCCTAAAAAGGAATAGCTATTTTTGATGCCATCTCTATGCCTATGGCTTGATTGTGATTTCTACCTTCAAACCTATATTTAATTTATTTGTCTTTTAGGAAAACTTCGAAAACTGGAAATATGTTTAAAAGAGGATTTTCCTTAGATAGCTATAGGCAAATTTTCGAGTGCTAATAACGATATGGTATTTAATACTCTTCGTATCTCGGGGACCGCATTAATTATTATACTCTGCATGGCGGTTGTCATTGCCTATCTAGTAGTTCGAAGAATGAGTATTTTAAATAACCTGATTGATACCCTTTCCATGATTCCTTATATTATTCCGGGTTCTGTTATCGGTATAGCTTTGGTTATGGGATTTTCTAAAGGTCCACTAGTACTTACAGGAACGGCGGTCATTATGGTGGTTTCCATGGTAATCAGGAGAATACCTTATACGATACGATCGTCAGTAGCAACCTTGCAACAGATTCCCATTTCAATTGAGGAAGCTGCGATTTCTTTTAGGATCGGGCAAATTGAGATACATTTTTGAAAAATTACAATTCCAATGATGTTTAACGGTATTTTGGCAGGGCCATTATGTCATGGGTTAGTTTGATTACAGAACTGTCATCTTCGATCATCTTGTACAGCTCAAAAACAATTCACCTAAATCTTGGAGTATATATTGCGGTATCAAGAGGTCACGGATGGTAAGGCTTGTGCGATATCCTTTATTTTAACTATTTTAACAATTATCTCTTTACTCATTGTTATGAGGCTTACAAAAAAGATAAAGAGGTTGTAATGTAGGGTGACTCGAACCTTTACAAAAATTAAAGAATGGAGAATGAAAAATATGGCTTTAACAAATGCAAAAGAAATGATCACAGAAAGCGAAAGAGAGACATTATGCAGTAGGGCACTTTAATTTAAATAACTTAGAAAGCTATCGTGCATTCTTACTTGCTGCAGAGAGCGTTAAAGCCCTGATTATCTTGGGGGTTTCGGTGGTACCGCAAAATATATGGGAGGATATCGCAATAGCGGATGCAGTACGCGATTATATTGATTTTCTTGGAATTACGGTGCCGGTAGCCCTTCATGTAGAACCATGGTACTTTTGAGCAATGCTTGAAGCTGTTCGGGGGATTTACTTCTATTATGTTTGGACGGATCAAAACTTCCTTTCCGTGAAAATCTTGAAAAACTAAGTTTATCGTGGACCTTGCCATACTAACGGAATCACGGTAGAGGCAGGAGTGGGGGCCGATAGGGTGAGGATAAGAAAACGGAGAACTTGAGCGGATATAGAGCAGTGTGAAAAGATGGCCGCCTTTGGGGAGTTGATTTCTAGCTGCAGGAATCGGAAATATACATGGTGTTTATCCGGAAAACTGGTCAGGACTGAACTTTGACAGGCTAAGAGAAATCAGAAAGGTGACTAATGAAATACCTCTGGTGCTTCATGGAGGTTCAGGAATTCTGAAGAACAGATTCATGAAGCAATTTCCTTAGGAGTTTGCAAAATCAACGTAAATACGGAATGTCAGATGGCATTTAGGGATGCCTTAAAGGCATATCTTAAGGCGGATAAAGATCTGGAAGGAAAGAATTACCAAACCAGACTTATTATGGCGGATGCTTTTGGAAGCTGTACAAAAATGTTGTGTAGAAAAATTAAGTTATTCCATAGTGATGGAAAGGCGTAAAGCTGTTTCTTAAACTAATGAGAGAGTAAATATAATCAAAAATATAAGAATATATCTTTGTCTATTCGCATATCATTAAAAAGGTTTTTCAGGAAAAGTTGCTATACTTACGGGAGGACAAAGTCTTGAACGGCTTAAAAGGCAAATCCAAGACTTTATCCTCATAAAGAGATAGATGTCTTGCCTTAAAAGGTGTATATTCTATCCTCCTGCTTAGCTGGCGTGACAGCAGTGGAAAAATCATCCACGTTGGCACGGGGGCAATCGGAGTTCTGTGATATTCACAGCATTGCACGAGAGGGACTTCTTTTTCCTTTCTCTTTCCTATATGGTAATCCATTAAAGATGAATTCTTTAATCAATGATGCAGTAAAAGGAATCATCTTGATTGTTGTAATTTTAATTCAGGTAGCCGGTCCTCAAATTAAGCAACGAATGGAAATGGCGAAAAATAGAAAAGAGGCAAGAGGTGAAAGTAACTTTTTCGTAGAGCATATGTACACCAACATGTTATATAACTTTATTACAAAAGATCATTTTACGATGTTTACAATCTCTGTTCAGATGATATGTTCCTTTTCGTCATTTTTGATTCAATTTTTAATTTTTATAAAAAGAAAACGAAAAATAGCTAAAAGTAAATGGAGAAAGTGACGATATACATCATAACGTTAAGTTCGTGACATTTTTAACAAGAGAAGTCGCGGCACGTCTATTTATAGCGAGTAGCGGGAGAAAAGCAGGAGTTCTCTCGCTTGAACCATGATCTGCATGTCGATTGTTGCGAGAATGCAGTATGACAATCGCATAGTATCCGGGACTAAAGAGAGAAGTTATGCATTTATCATTGAAGAAGAGGATTATTCTGTTTTTACTGGCGATGATGCTGATGGTTGGATTTTTCGCGTTGTATTTTTATCAGTCAACAAGAGATTTAATGGCGCAGTCGGAGAGAAGTCTGGAAACCATTGTCAGTAAATCCATTGAAAAGGAAATTACGGACAATCTGGATTTTACGGAAGCAAATGTAAAGGCAGTGGTGGAGAATCAAAAAAAGTGCAGGAGCTTTTTGCAAAAACGGGATAGAGAAGGTCTGTACGAATATATGCTGCCTACGTATAGAGTATGAAGGAAGAGTTTCCGCAGGCTCATTTTCACCTTCCGGATTCCGTGTCTTTTTCTTCGTATGAACAAGCCTGAGAAATTCGGCGACAGCCTGAAAGATTTCCGTTTTACGGTAAATGAGGCGAACAGTACTAAAAAAAGACGGTAAAGGGAATAGAGGCCGGTGTATCGGGATTCGGATTTAGAGTGGTCATGCCGGTTTTTCTACGAAGGAACGCACATCGGAAGCTTCGAATACGGAAGAGAGTTGGAGCATAGCTTCTTAGAGACTTTGAAAAGAGTCTTATAACGGAGATTTTCTCCTGTATAAGTTGGAGGATGGAGAAGCAAAAGTATATTTCTTCTACCATTTCAGAGGATGAAATTGCATTTCCTTATCCGGAGAAGTTGGATGCCATCCAAAAATGGAGAAGTTGTTTTATGACTTCGAGGATGAGACACAAAACTATTATTGTCTGCCCTTGAAGTCTTTTGACGGAAAAACCTTGGGATTTTTAGAGTTTGTGGATGACCGCACGGACCTTGTGATGCAGGAGAAGGAAACCTTCCGTAAATTGGGAATGGTAGTGCTTGCCATGCTGATTATCATTCCTATCCTTGCAATGCTCTTCTTAACCATTGCATTTCGCCCGCTTCATGCCTTGGTAAAGGATGCGGAAGTGATTGCACAGGGAGATTTTACCAAGCACTTTGCAACGAACCGCAAGGATGAAATCGGTATGATCAGTAAGTCTTTGGATCACATTTCCGGCGGACTGAAGGAGATGTTCCATGTCATTGGAAATATGTCCTATAAAGTGGTCAATAACTCGGAAGAGATTTCCGTTACCGGAGAGAAGCTTTCCGCTTCCAACCGGGAGGTATTTCAAAAATGTAGTGGATGCGAGCACATTGGCTTCCGAGCAGCATGTTTCCGTAGAGCATGCAAAGTCGGATGTACAGTTTATGGCGGATCGGATTTCTGCACTGAATGAAAGTGTAAAGCTGATTAATCAGTCTATCGACAGTGTGATCACTTCTACAAATGAAGGAACAGACGCTTCGGCAAGAATCGAGGAGAGTATTCTGGATTTGCAGGAAACCTCCGAGAATAACAATGTTAAAATTGAGAAACTGAATGCGGGATCGGTTAAGATTGAAGAAATTGTTCATACTATCCGCCGTATTGCGGATGAGACCAACATTCTGGCACTCAATGCTTCTATAGAAGCTGCACGTGCGGGAGAGGCGGGAAGAGGACTTGCGGTTGTAGCAAGCGAAGTGAGTAAGCTGGCTGATCAGTCCAAGACTTCCACGAACTCCATTGCGACACTTATCCGGGAAATTCGCGGGTATATTGACAGCGTAGTGATTTCCAGTAAGGAAAATAATGAAAAATTGATAGAAGGAGTATCCGTTGTACAGGAATCCAAGGCAACCTTCGGTGCAATCAGCACGGAGGTGCAGATGGTGGTTTCCCAGATTACGGATATCACGAAGATGGTAGAACAGATTTACGAAAAGATTGAAACTTTGCAGACCAGCTTCAGCGATATTGTGGAGAAGTCCGACAATACCATGAATAACATCGAGAGTGTCAAGCAAATTTTCGAGTCTCAGACGGCGGCGATGAGTGAAATTACGAACTCTACGACAATGCTTGCGGAGATGTCTGCGGAACTTCGACAGGCTGTTTCCAAGTTTAAATATGAATAAATGCGTTGTTTGCACTTGGAATGCTTACCATTCTCCCTCTATAAATTCTTTGGTTTCCGGGTCTCTTTGGATGAGTGAAAAACTCCTCCTTTGTGCCGCTTTCCCAAAGTTCTCCTTCGTGAAAGAAGAGGATCTGGTCGCCGATGCGCTTTGCTTCGGAGAGGTTGTGGGTCACGATAATCATACTGTATCTTTCTTTGAGATTCTGTAGGAGCTCTTCTATTTTTAGGGTGGAAAGTCGGTCTAAAGAAGAACAGGGCTCATCCAGAAGGAGGATTTTTCGGCTCAATGCAAAGGGCGCGGGCAATACAAAGTCTTTTGGGCCTGCCCTCCCGGAAAGGCTTAGAGCGGAGCGATGGAGTTCTCCGAAATCTCCTCCAAAAAGTCCTACGTCTTCAAGCTTTTGCAGGATTAATTCCTTCTGTTCGGCTTTGTTCTTGATACCGTAATACTCTAAGGCATAAGTCATATTTTTATAAATGGAAAAAGGAAAAGGACTGGGGTTTTGAAAGACCATGGCAATCTGCTCCAGTCGCTTTTTCTTTTTGTTTGTCAGATTTTTCCCCGGAAAGAAAAATTTCTCCTTCCATAGAGGCTTCTTTATTTTCTAAAAGAAGACCGTTCAAGCTCTTTTTAAGAGAGTAGACTTTTCCGCAGCCGGAGCTTCCCAGGAAAACCGTGATGCTCTTCTCCGGAATTTGAAAATGCAGATTCCGGAGGATTTGTCTTTGCCATAGGAAAGGCTCAGATTTTTTTCACTTCCAAAATGGGATTTGTAGATAAAATGGGATTTGTAGATTCGGTAGACATTTTTATTCTCCTGAAATAGCTTTTTAATCTTTCGGATATTTCTTATTCCATTCGATTTTGCGATTTATGGATATCCGACATAGTTCTTGTTCATTTTTATGGTTGTTGTTTTTATGTCAGTTACTTTTATCTTCTCTGTTTCCTGTGGTAGTAGCCGGTGAGCATGCTTGCTATCTTTTCCATTTTTCTATGGCAGTAAGCGGTGAGAAGGCTGGCTATTCCGTTTCCAATCAGTAAAAGGAAGAGCATCACCAAAAGCGGTTCCATAGGCTCTGGATAAGGAGGATCCACCTTGCACGAGCAGCAGATATAGATGCAGGGAAGCGCCATGGCCGGGGACAGTAAGGAGGTAGGGACTTTTCGCAAAGGCGACTCCTCCGGTAAATAAAATCAGCGGTGTGGCACCGAGAGCAAAAGCAAAAGGCCAGAAGCATGGTGGAAAGAAGTTCCGGCAAAGTATAGGGAAGCACAAGTTTTCTCAAGGTATAGCCCTTGGAGCAGCCCAGACTTTCGGAAGATAGGAGATAAGTTTTTCGGCACTTCCTCAAAAATCTTTTCCATACGGATTTCCATGAAGGGAAAAATCATAATGGCAAAAGCTATGGCGCCGGAGAGCACTGAGCGCCCCAGCTTTCAGTTGGTATACAAATAAGCTGTAGGAAAAGAGTCCCAATACTATAGAGGGAACGCCCGGAGAGCAGGTGAATAAAGAAGTGCAGGCACTCTTTTTCTGCCTTCCTTCGCATAAAAGACCATGAAAAAGGGCGGTAAAAAGGCTTGGCAGTCCTGAAAGTACCAAAAGCCGTGAGGGAAAAGGCCAGAGAGCCGGTTATAGCGGGAAAAGATTCCTCCCTCTTCTCCCAAGACCATTCCTTTGGTAGCTTCCAGAAGAAAGCTTGGGGAGATGACTTTGTATCCCTTGTAAAAATATAAAGAAAGAAAAACAGCAGGGCGGGAAAAATCAGCAGGAAGGAAAGAAAAGCTGTACAGGAAGAGGAGGACAGCGGAAAAAGACGACACCTCTGCCCTCTTCCCGGTAGCAAGGAGACGTGGCGTTGCTTCTTCCCTATTTTTCCGCGGAATGCATAGAAGGAGACTCCGAAGTGATCGGATCAGGATTACCTGTTCGAGATGTAAATTTCGAAGTAATCGGATCAGGACTACCTGCTCGAGATGTAAATTTCGAAGTGCGCGGTCTTTCCCCCATTTTCACCAGCAAATGAATCAGCGCGACCAGCAGTAAAAGCACCAGCCCCGAGGCATAGAGGGCATGGTAGTGGAGCGAATGATACTCCGCACTGCCCATTTCCAGCGCAATGAGTGAAGCAATGGTTTCACCCTTGGAGAGGAGCTTCGGGAAAAGATTGGCATTGCCTACCACCATCATCACTGCCATGGTCTCTCCTAAGGCTCTTCCGCTTCCAAGCAGGAAGGCAAGGAAAATGCTTCGAAGGGAAGAGGGGAGGATCAGCCTTAGGATAATGTGAGGCGGGAGAAAGTCCCAGAGCTCTTGCCTCTAAAAAGTATTTCGCTTTTAATTTCACCATACTGTCCGTGATGGAATCCACCATAAAGGGAAAATCAAAATGGAAAGCAGGACAGCAGCCAGTAAGACACAGGAGCCTGTACTCACGCCCATTTTTTCAAAAAGAGAGGTTTTTCCTACCGTTAAACCGATAAAGCCGTAGACCACGGAAGGAATGCCGGAAAGTAAGTCCAAAAGAGGGTAGAGGATGCGTCTTCCCTTCTCCCAAAAATAAAAAGCAAAAAGATACTGCAACCCAGAGACAAAAAGAGTGGAGAACAAGAGGGCGAGGAAGGAAACGAAATAGAGCCCCATCAGAAAGTGGAAAATGCCGAAGGAGGCCGTTCCGGTAAATGCCATGGGGTTCCATTTTGCACTAAACAAAAAAAGAGGGAAGGGAAACACTTTCAAAGAGGGTAAGGATTCCTTAGCCAGAAAAAGAAAGAAAAACTCAGAATACCGGTGGAGAGAAACAAAAAGCGTAAACGAAAAAGAAAGAGAGTTTTCCAGCTTTTCTGCTTTAAGATTCCGCATTTTTCTTTCCTTTCTAAAAATAGTTTCTGCCTTCTATGCAGTATAGCTTTGAAAAGAGGGATCTGAGCGCCCCTGATTTCAAAGCTATACGAATGGAAAGCTTTTTGTAATTTTTACAGCTCTGTTTTTACGAATTCTTACTTGGAGAAAGCAGGAATGTAGCCATTTGCCACAACCGCGTCAGTACCCTGTCTCGGAGAAAAACATAATCAATAAAGGCCTGCTGATTCTTTTGTTACAGGCTTTTCCGGTAACGAACATAACCGGTCTTTTGAATCTTGTATTCACCGCTGAGAATCTTCTCTTCGGAAGCTTCTACACCGTCAACCTTGATTTCTTTCAAAACAGTACTTTCTTTGTTTGCTTTGTTAAATGCACCGAAGCCTACATAGCCGATACCGTTCGGATCGTTTGCCACATTGGTAGCGAGCTCTGTCATGGAAGCAGACTCGGGTAGCGGAAGGGGTGATTTCTGTCGCCCATCACTGCCTTTTGGAAAACTTCATAAGCGCCGCCGAAAGGTCACGGATGTCACATGAATCTCATCATCGGAGAGAGAATCCACCTGACTCCACTTGGTATATTCTCCGTCAAAAATCTTCTGTAAGGTTTCCGTATCCAGATTTTCCAGCTTATCCGCATTGGGGTTCTTGCTGCTGACCGACACGGTTAAAGCATCCTTTGCCACTTCAAAGCTCTTGTAGTCCCTTGCCAAGGCTCTCTACTTCCTTATCCTTAATGTCTCTTGCCAGCATACCGAAGTCTGCGGTGCCGTCAACAGCAGCCTTTACGCCTACGCCGGATCCGCCCGGAGCCACATAGATGGAGATGTTTTCCTTCGGGAAAGAAGCATCTACCTTGTCCCCAGGTCTCATACTTCTCTGTAAAGGAAGAAGCTAAAAGAAGACATAATGGGGTACAAAGAAGTGGAACCGCAGAATAAAATCTGTGCCTTAAAATCGGAACTGTCGGAAGAGGCTTCTTCCGCCTTGCTTTCCTCCTCTTTTGCCGTAGTGCTTTCTGCCGCAGTTTCCTTTTCACTTGTTGCCGCAGTGGTGGAAGCCGTGCTTCCCTTTGCGCCGCAGGCTACCAGAGAAGAAGCCAAAAGAAGGCCGCTGAGTAATAAAGATAGTTGTTTTTCATCATTTTTCCTCCCATGGAATTGCATAAATGCATCTTCTTTGTACGAATCATAAGTTTCATCCTTTTTCGTATCAAAGAAGATATTGTTGAAACAGTCCTATTATGGAGAAGATTAAGAAACGGGTCAAGAGGGAAAAAAAGCTGGACTGGGAATAAGAGCAGGATTGACCGGAAATAAGGTGTGTGCGGAATGCAAGTATTGGAATAATGGAAAAACATTCGGCAATATGGTACTATGGAGCCATCTTTAGCGAAGGAGGCACATGCTTAAGGTGAAAAAGACGATCGAAGCAAAAAGGTTTTGCTATTCAGATTTATACGGATGACTTTAAAAATGACTATATAAGTCTAACGGATATTGCAAGATACAAAAATGTGCATGAACCCTAAAGATGTTGTTAAAAACTGGCTGAGAGTAAGAGATACAATTGAATTCCTTGGTCTCTGGGAGACTATTCATAATCCGAGTTTCAAAGGGTCGAATTCGACTCCTTTAGAAAGGAGGCAGGAACAAATGCATTTACATTATCACCTCAAAGATGGATTGAAAATACAAATGCAATCGGGATTGTTTCTAAATCCGGGAGAGGTGGGGGAACATTCGCTCATCCTGATATAGCAATGGAATTTGCTTCGTGGATTTCAGCAGAGTTTAAGCTCTATCTAATCCAAGATTACAAAAGACTTAAGTCAGATGAAAAACTCAAAAATTATCATTAGGCTGGAATCTTAATCGAGAAATTTCTAAGATAAACTATAAAATTCATACAGATGCAATAAAAGAATATCTCTTAAAGGATCTTACCAATGAGCAGTTATCTTATCAATACGCAAGTGAAGCGGATATGCTCAATGTTGCCTTATTTAACAAAAGAGCAAAACAGTGGCGTGAAGAAAATCCGGGCCTAAAAGGGAATATGAGAGACTATGCGAGTTTAAATGAATTATTGGTACTTGCCAATATGGAAAGCTATAATGCAATTCTTATCGGAAAAGGCATGGATCAAAAAGAAAAGAATGATAGAGCTAAGAAAGCTTGCAAGAACTCAGCTGATGTCAATTGAAAAGTTGAACAACACAGGAATTAAGAGTTTAGATCATAAGTCAAAGAAATAGAGAGCTATGTTTTTCAAAGTGAAATTGATTTTTACGCAGAGTAGCTTCGGCTAGAATAGAAAGAGACATTATTTTAGCCGAAGCTGTGTATTGTCTAAATACAAACTTTCGGCTAATATGGAATGGGATTACAAATTAGCCGAATAGGACAAAGAAGAATGAAACAGATAGCCGTAAAATGCGGTGAATCTATCGCTTTGCGATTCGAAATAGGAGAGACAGATATGTCCTACATCAGAAGAAGTTTAGAAAAGATTGTTTTTGCAAGTGACAAAAAGAATATCCGGTGCTGCTTCTTTCGGGACCACGTCAAGTGGGAAAAACCACCATGCTCAGGCAACTAATGGAAGGGACGGAACGAAATTATGTCTCTTTGGATGATTTGCAGGAAAGAGAGCTTGCGAGGACGGATCCGGAACTGTTTTTTACAGCTCCATAAACCGCCTATTCTCATTGATGAAGTACAATATGCTCCTCGAACTTTTTCCCTATATCAAGCTCATAGTGGATAAAGAACAGAACAAGGGAGCTTTTTGGTTAACGGGTTCAGAGGTGTTCTCGCTGATGCGAGGTGTACAAGAATCCTTGGCAGGAAGAGTTGCCTTACTCTCTCTGTCGTCGCTCTCGCAGACAGAGGCTTATGGCGGACAAGAGCAAACGTTCACTCTTACTCTGGAAAGCTTGCTTTCCCGAGGGGAGAAAGCTTGCGGATGCGGAAGAGATCTTTAAACGTATTTTTAAAGGCTCCATGCCGGCTATTGTGAGTGGGGATATAACTAGTACCGGTATTTTCTATAACAGCTATTTAAGTACTTATATTGAGAGAGATGTAAAAAGCCTGTCGGATGCGATAGATTCCTTTAAAGTTTTTACGCTTTTATTACGGCACTTGCTGCAAGGTGCAGTCAGATGTTGAATGTCAGTGAACTTGCAAGAGATGCGGAGCTGAATCAAAAACAGGTGAAAAAGACTGGATCGGGATATTGGAAACCTTGGGAATTCTGTTTTACCTGTATCCGTATTCCAATAATTTATTAAAGCGTCTTGTTAAAACACCGAAAGTATATTTTTACGATACGGGACTCGTTGCCTATCTGACCAAGTGGAGCAGTTCGGAAACACTTGCAAGCGGAGCAATGAGCAGGGGCTATTTTTGGAGAATTACGTGGTTTCGGAAATACGAAAAACCTATTTGAATCATGGGAAAGAGGCGTTTATGTATTACTATCAGGGATAAAAGACGCCAAAGAAATCGACCTTGTTCTGGAGCAGGACGGAGAACTGCATCCTATAGAAATTAAAAAGTCTGCCAATCCGGCATCGGAAATTCTTCGTGTCTTTCCAGTCTTAGACAAGTCATCTTTAAAAAGGGAAACGGAGCGGTCATCTGCTTAAAGACAGAGTTATCTGCATTTAATAAAGAAAACTACATTGTTCCGGTTTGGATGATATAGAAGATATCTCCTTCCATTTCATATTCATTTTATAAATGCCCTGTATTCTGTTTAGAGAAACGCTATATTGAAAAGGAATTTTTCTTTTTCGAGAGAGATAGCTTAAGAATTAGGACGTATAATGATAAAGTAATTGAAGGAGGAAGATTCATGGTTAAGACTCAATTTAAGGGGAGCATTTCTTGTACTTGGCTTATGCGTAAGCTTAAGCTTTACAGCATGCCAAAAATAAGGAGCTGCAGAGCAGACTTCGACGGAAACGAAGTCGGCAGAGGAAAAAAAGCTACAGGAGAGCAAGGACTTGTGGTCAGTCCGGAAGACGCGGGAGTATCGGTAAATAAGGACAGTAATGGAGACAGCTTTTAAGCCGGCAGACTATACTTTGCCGGTAAAGGATGAGTATATCTATGAATATCTGGGCTTAAAATTCAAGCTTTCCGAGAAGATTAGGGAAGCTATGAAGGCAAAAGACATCGTGATGCTCGATGACCAAAGTCCCATAGATCAGGAGCTTACGTATGGATTGTTGAGCTTTAGTAAACTGACAGAAGAGCAGAAAAATGCGGAAGTTGCTAAGATGGGAGATGGCTACGAAAAAGTGGCAGGAGAGCCTGAACCGAATCGGTACCATCGGGATGTTCGAAAAGAGCCTTTCGAGGAAGAAATCGGAAGATTACAAAGTGCGACAGCCATACGAAGCTGGGAGAGTCCAAAGACGGAAAAATACAGCTATTATCTTAGTGTAAATAGCACAGCGGATGTAGAGACGATAGAGGAATTAAAACAGACGACCGTAGAGATTACGGAGAAAAAGAGCGTCCGGAGAATGGTTTCGTTTTAGCCGAAAAAGTCCGATTTTGGAAGGGGATATGGTTTTTCCGCTGATTCCCAAAATGCAGTTACGGACTTAAGTAATCTGCAGACCAAGGATATTGACGGAAAAGAGTTTAGCAGTAAAGATTTTTGCCAATTACGACCTTACCATGGTGAATGTCTTTGCCACCTGGTGCAGCCCCTGTGTGCAGGAAATTCCGGACCTTGCGGAAATTCAGAAGGAAATGAAGGACAAAGGCGTCAATATCGTTGGGGTGGTGACGGACACGGTGGATCAGGAGCGGAGAAAACCGGGAGGCTTTTGGAGAAGGCGAAGCTGATTCGAGAAAGAAGCAAGGCGGGAGTATCCCTTCCTGATTCCGGATCAGAGCAATTTTAACGGTAGACCTCAGCGGGATTCAGGCCTTTCCGGAGACCTTCTTTGTGGATAAGAAGGGGTAGATTGTGGGCGAGACCTATTCCGGTTCTCGCAATCAAGAAGGCTTGGATGGAAATCATGAGAAGGAGCTGGCTAAAGTGAAGTAAACTGGCTAAAAAGTAAAAGCGGACGTACTAAAAGTAAAGTAGACTGGCTAAAGTAAAGCGGACGTACTAAAAGTAAAGTAGACGTACTAAAGTAAAGTAGACGTACTAAAGTAAAGCAGACGGACTAAAGTAGCAAAGAGGAATATGAAACAGAAAAATTTTAAAGTTTCGGTTGACTTCCCTGGTTCTCCTATGCATGGGCATCGCCATGATGTACATAGGGGTGCATCGGGGAGAAAGCACTGGTGGTAATGAATAAGGCAATTAGAGTATGCATGGGTGTATAGGCATTGGATAAGTTAAAAAGAATTCATCAACGGAAAAACGAAAAAGATAAGTACAAGGCCAGAAATAACATAAGACATTTATTTCAATCCTTTTGGTTTTTGGTGACCAATTCCTTTTTGAGGATTTAAAACCGGAAAAATTTATAGTGGGGAATTGAAGCAGCTTTGCGTTCCCGGATGAATTGTTATTCCTGTCCGGGAGCCAAGGGTTCCTGCCCTATTGGGGCTTTACAGGCAGTGATGAAGCCCGAAATATAAGTTCAGCTACTATGTGGTGGGCTTTCTCTTTTCGTGGCGCGCTGATAGGAAGAGGCGTTTGCGGATACCTCTGCCCCTTTGGTCTGGTACAGGATTTATTGCATAAAGATTCCCTTTGTGAAGAAGATAGAGACCTTTAAGTGCGATAAGCCGCTACGAAAAAGCGAAGTATCTTATCTTACTGGTCTTCGTCATTCTCCTTCCTCTGTTTTTGGTGGATATTATGGGACAGGGAGCGCCTTATTTTTGTAAACTGATTTGTCCCGTGGGAATGCTGGAGGGAGGGATTCCTCTGGTGTGGATGAACACCAGTATGCGGGGAGCCGTAGGCTTTCTCTATGCATGGAAGGGCTTGATTTTGCTTCTGACCATCCTCCTTTCCATAATCATTTACCGACCCTTCTGTAAGTACATCTGTCCCTTGGGCGCGATTTATTCTCTCTTTAATTCCGTGTCCTTTTTTCCGTTATACTTTGGATCATCAGAAGTGCATTCACTGCGGAAAATGTAAAGGCGGTTTGCGAAATGCAATGTGATCCGGTACAAAACTGCAATGATTTGGAGTGTATCCGTTGCGGAAAATGTAAGAATGCCTGCCCGGTAGATGCCATTGCCTGCGGTGTAACAAAAACCGAAAGAACAGGCCGGGGCGGCAGAAGTGAAAGTGAAGGCCTAGCATGAACATCCTTGTAGTGGAAGACGATCAAAAGGATTAGAGAGGGAATCGCACGCTTTCTGTCGGAATTTGGCTATACCATACTGGAAGCGAAAGACGGCGAGAGGCCCTTTTCAAAATTCAACAAAGAGATTCATCTTGTCATTTTTGGATATTCAGATTCCCTTTGTAAACGGTCTCGAGGTCTTAAAGGAGATTCGGAGGCAGAGCAAGCTTCCCTGTTCTCATTCTTACCGCCTTTTAGTGATGAGGAATATAAGATTGATGCTTTCACACATCTTGCAGACGGCTATATGGAAAAGCCCCTTTTTCCCTGCCCGCTTTTTAAAGGCGAGAATCGATTCTTTTAATCCAAAAAGAGTTACGGGCAGACGGATAAGTTTTTTCTATAAAAATGTAGAGGTGGACTTTTCCGGCTACACCGCTAAATTGGATGGAAAGCCTGTGGACATGAATGCCAAGGAAGTGGAGATTTTTAAAGTATCTTTCCGAAAATGAAGGTCGGCACTCAGCAGGACGCAAATACTGGACCATGTGTGGAAGGAAACGGAAGAAATCCCTTCGACAGAGTGATTGATGTGTATATCAAGGAGCTAAGAAGAAAACTCAAGCTGGACTGCATTTTTACCATCAGAAATGTGGGCTATAAGTTGGAGAGAGAATGAAAAATTTAAAGCTATTTCCGAAAAATGTTCATACAGCTTTTTCTGTTCTTGGAATCATTATTCTCTTGATTCATCTCTTGGTCTTTTTCTTCTTTCCCATAAGCTATCTTGAGCAGAGGAAGGAAGTCATTACGAATCAGGCAAATGAAGTTTCCGCCGGCATGGAGGAAAGTCCCTTACAGAAATAGAGAATACTTTTGGCTCTTTACTCTAAAAGCAGCGATATTCAGGCTTTCGTGAAGAAAGGTGCGGAGAGCCAATCGATTCCCTGTTGACGCGAATATTCCCATAGATGATACTGGTTCCCATTGATTTTGACAGTAAGACGAACTCGATGATTATAGAAGAAAGGAGATTAAAACGAATACGGGAGAGAGGCTGAGCTTACTGTTTATTTCCACTGCGGATATGCAAAAGGAAGCGAAGGCACTAAGTCTTCAATTCTTGCCCTATTCTCTTACGATTTCTTTTTGTTTTCCGCGGCGGTTTCCTTAGTGTATGCGAAAGCGATTAAAAATAATATTTCGGAAATTAAAAACAGAGACAGACAAGATGATTGCTTTTAAATAAAGAGGCGTGTTTGCCGGTTGACACTCAAAAGATAGAAGTTGGTGAGTTAAAGGCCCAAATCAATACTCTGTATCGAAGTCTCTTGCAAGCCATTGAAAATGTAGAAACAAAAATCAGGAGATTTTTAAAGCTGGAAAAGCTGAAATATGACTTTTTAAAGGGAGCTTCCCATGAGCTGAAAACCCTCTTGCGAGTCTGAAAAATCATTCTGGAAAATATACGGTACAATATCGGAAAGTATAAGGATAGAGACCTCTATATCGGAGAATGTATAGCCACTGTAGACAGCCTTAGCCAAAGTATTTCCCGGATTTTTATCCGTGTCTTCTTTGGAAAAATTTAAAAGAGGATGAAGAAAAGTCTGGAGATTCAGCCTGTACTGCTTAGCGTTTTAGAAAAATACGAGGTTTTACTGCAGCAGAAAAACTGCATTTACAAAATCGTTTAGCGGATGAAAAGCTCTATATCGGAAAGCCGGCTCTAAAAGATTATTTTATCCAACTTATTGAGCAATGCGGTAAAAATATACGGAAGAAGGGGGAACTATAGAGATTTATGCGAAAGAAGGCCTGCTCTATGTGGAGAACAGTTCTGCGAGCCATGGAAGTGAAGTAGGTGCCGGACTTACAGTGAAAAACCTCTCGATACGGATAAACTCTACGCTATGAATTTTTGATTTAAATAAGGAAAACAGCAACGGTCTGGGTTTATATATTGTGAGCACTTTTACTGAAGAACTACAAGATTCCCTATGAGGCCTCGGAAAGAGACGGAAAATTTATCTTTTGCATAAAGTTATCAAGATAGAGAAGCTTAAAGGAGGAAATATGTTCATCTTTAGAATTAAACCAAGAGGGCATGAGCAAAATCGCCGTATTTCGTACTATCGAAGAGGGAAGAGCCTTTTATTTCTAAGTGGACGGCTACCGCCGCGAGGAAGAAGAGGGCTTTCTATGAAAGCTTGGACATCAGGAAGCTTCCGAAGTATTTGAGCTGCATTACAATGGCAACATCGTTCCTTTTAGCAAGTTCATGTTTACCGAAGAGGGATATAGACATTTTTCTGGAAAGAAATACCGGATTTGAGTTCTCCCGGAGACGGCATGGTGGAAGGCTGTACTCGAGTGGATGCTTATGCGATTCCCAATGAAGAAGTGAAAGATTATATCGAAAAGAGGGAGCTTCAGTACAAAATAAAAGGGCTCTTAGAGGAAAAGGGCTATGAGGCGGACAGAGCCTACTTCGGTTCGGAAGATGGAGAAGCTGTGCTTTACAGAAAAAGGGAACGGAAGACTGGCATTTTCTTACCCACATGGATCCGGGCTTTGTAGAGGATGAACCGGAAGATATCTTTGAGGATTTTCATCGTGCTCCTAATTAGGCAATATACACAAAAATAGAACAATGACTTGGAAAATAATGCACAATAAACTTGTACTCAATATGAAATCGTATAATATACTAGTTGCAATTAGAAATATATCCATCATAAAAATCATCAAAAAGCCAATAAAACAATTGATGAAGAAACATTTTTAGGACAATTCAAAAATGGGAGGGGTAAAATGAAGAAAAAGCACATTGGTTTAACGTTGTGCATGTCTATGATGGCGGTAGCCCTTGCGGGTTGCGGTAGTTCTTCTTCGACAGCCGGCTCAAAAGCAACAGAGGCCGCTAAGGCGGATGTTGCCAAAAGAAGGTGCAAGTGATTTTACGGGAACGATTCGTTGGCTCAACTATAAACCGGAGATTGCCGATCAGCTGCGTTGAAGTTGCAAAGGCCTATACGGATGAGACAGAGTTAACGTACAGATTGAGACGGCGGCATCCAATACCTATGAGCAGACGTTGACGGCAGAATGGATAGCTCGGATGCTCCGACGATTTTCGTTTGCGATAGCATGAAGATGTTGAACGAGTGGCAGGATTACTGTGCGGATCTTACGAATACAAAACTGAACGGTTTTGTTTCCGATCAGACTTACACGCTCAAAAAGGATGACAAAGTTTACGGAATCTCTTATGCATTGAAGGGTGGGGAATCATTGTCAGCAAGGCCATCACGGATGCTTACTTTTGCTCTCCCAAATGAAGACGGAATATACCTCTCTGGATGATTTATACACCTTTGATGCACTGAAAGCCGTTGTGGAGGATATGCGGTCCATGAAGGATGAGCTCGGCATTGAGGGAGTCTCGGTTCGACGTCTTTGAAAGCCGGAGATGACTGGAGATATCAGACGCATCTGATGAACCAGCCGCTGTATTGGGAGTGGGGCGGAATGATAAGATCGATTTAAATGGACTGATTCCGGAATTCAAGTTTGAATACAATAAAATTTCAAGGATATCCTGGATCTGTATCTGAATAACAGTGTCATTGACAAGAGTCTGGTGAGGTACAAAGACAGTTGATGATTCCATGGCGGAGTTTGCACTGGGCAAGTGCGCTATGATTCAGAATGGAGACTGGGCATGGAGCACAATTGCCGGAACGGACGGAAAAAGTGAATGACAAGGATGTTTGCTTCATTCCCATTACCTGCGGCGTGGAAGGCGAGAAGGACATGGGTCTGAACGTTGGTGCATCTCAGTAGTGTGCATCAACAGCCAGCTGGACCAGAAAGATCAGGATGCAGCGCTTGCATTTCTTGAGTGGCTTTTTCAGTTCCGATACCGGTAAACAGCTTGTTGCGCAAAAGCTCCAGCTTATCACACCTTTTCACGACAATGGCGGATGCGGAATACACGAATCCGTTATTCGAAAGTGAAATGATATCGCAGGAAAAAGGAAGAAAGCTTATCTGCTGGGCTGCAAATTTGATTCCGGATGACCAGTGGAAGAATGATTACGGTGCAAGTCTTCTGCAGTATGCGCAGGGACAAAAGGACTGGGATGCAGTTGTTTCCGACGCGGTTACTGAGTGAGACGGAAAGAATCACGAACGAAAGCAGCTAAATAATAGCAGATGTCCTGACAGGGGCACTCTGAAATGGATGTGCTTTGCCGGATAAAATCCGACAAGGCGCATTTTCTATTCATAACGAGTATCGCTTGCAAAGCTTGTGATTTCTCGTTTCTAACAAACGGTGCAGGCGAAGCCTGAGACATCTTGTTTTTAACGAGTATCGCATGCTAGCAAACGGGATCTCGTTTACTCTAAAAAGATTATGGTATTCGTATAGAAGAAAGGATCACCGGAAATTATGGAGAAAACATATAAGAAGTATTATGGGTGGTTTGTAATACCAACTCTTGTTGCATACGGTATTGCTTTTTGTTTGGCCTTTTGTTATGGGGGTAGGATTATCCTTCTGCAAATTCAAGACTTTTAAAAATGCCAAATTTGTCGGCCTTCCAATTACATCTATGCGTTGACAGATAGCAAGTGACTTTCTTTCGGCACCTGTGGTTTACGGTAAAATTCGCTGTAGTTGGCGTTATCAGTGCAAATCTTATTGCATTCGCACTTGCTTTCGGTTCTTTCCAAAAACCGAAGAGGAACGAATACTTATCGCACGATTATTTTTATGCCTAATCTCATCGGAGGAATCATTCTCGGTTACATTTGGCAATTGCTGCTGAACGGTATCCTGATCAGACTGACGGGGAAACGATATTACATTTGATGCAACCCTATGGCTATTGGGGCTTATTATTTTGTACAACTGGCAGAAAATAGGCTACTTGATGATTATTTATATTGCAGGAATCCAGGCGATTCCCGGAGATCTTATTGAGGCGGCAAGAATCGACGGTGCAAATGCCAAACAGATTCTTAGGTGATTATTGTTCCGCTGGTTTCCGGTTCCGTCTGATCTGTATGTTCTTGTCTTTGACGGATTGCTTTTAAAATGTACTGACCAGAACCTTGCGTTGACCGGAGGAGCACCTGTCAACAGACAACTATGCTGGCACTGAACTATATTCAATCGTATTACAATCGAAAAGGATTTGCAGGTATCGGGCAGGCTGAGGCGGTAATCTTTACAATCATTGTTTTTGCCATATCTATCATTCAGCTGAGAGTTTCAAGATCGAGGGAGGTAAAGGAGGCATGAAAAGAAACGAGAAATATCACATCGGTACTGTTCTACATCATCATGACGCTCTCAGCGGTTTTTTTCATCTTCCTGATTGCATTTTGTTGTGATGAATTCTTCAAGAAGCAAGCTGTATATCTCTACCACGCCGTTTGCATCCCGGATGCGGAAAGCTATGTCAATATAAAAAGATGTGCTAGACGGTCTTGCGAAAATCCATTTTCGGTCCAGCATAGGATACTCGGTCTTTATTACAGTCGTTTCGTTGTTCTATCGTGCTGTTCTGCTCGATGACATCTTGGATGATTTCACGTGTAAAAGGGAAACTTTCATCGTCCTTATATTATCTGTTTATTATCAGCATGGTTATCCTGTTTCAGATGGTAATGTACACGATGACGAAGGTTGCTCATACACTACACCTGGATAACTTTGTCGGAATTTGTGTTTTGTACTTGGGATTTGGTGCCGGAATGGCGGTATTCATGTTTTGCGGTTTTATAAGCGGTATTCCTATCGAGCTGAGGAAGCCTCTTTGATTGATTTCGGATGTAATCCTTTCCAGACATTCTTTAAGATTGTGTTACCTGTAACGAAGCCTATTACAATTACGGTTGGCATTCTGAATGCAATGTGGATCTGAATGACTTTTGCTTCCGTATCTGGTGATTGGTACAAAGTACAAGACCATTCCGGTTGCAATACAATATTTAAAGAGCGGATATGGTTCGGTGGACTATGGCCATCTAATGTCGGTCATTGTAATTGCCTTGATTCCCATTGTTGTTTTCTATTTTGCCTGCCAAAAGTATATCATTGAAGGTGTAACGGCAGGTGCTGTGAAAGGATAAGAAATGGCACATTTTTACCTGTAATTTTCTATCGTATACTCTTAATAGGGCAATCAATATTGATGTCATTATTCCCGGTGTCACATCCACGGAAGCGGGGCAAAGAGACGTTACCCACCGGATGAAATACAAATATCCTGTGCTTTATTTACTGCATGGCTATTGCAATGACTACAGTACTTGGGAACGCTATACCTCTATCGAGCGATATGCTGAAGAACGTCGAATTGCAATCGTGACATTCTCTGCTGAAAACAGCATGCATGTCAATGTCGGAAAATTCACGGGCTGTGAAGACCCTTCAGGGTGGATCGTTGCGGCTGATTATGAAAAACTTCTTTTAGAGGAGATTCCCGACTTTGTGACCAGCATGTTTCCGGTGACGGAGAATCCAAAGGATACTTACATTGCCGGACTTTCCATGGGAGGATATGGAGCACATGTGCATGGCTTTTCGGAATCCTGAGCGCTTTTTGTGCAATCGGTGCTTTTTCCCACTCACAACCATAGGAACTCTTTGGCGAGGATGGAAAGGAAAAATCCTGTCGTTCCTGAAAAATCTGTACAATTATGAACCGGAACTGCTTATGCGAAAGGCTGTCTTGGCAAAAGAGCAGGGGGAAGATTAAGAGCGTTCCTTCTCATTTACTCGTCTACAGGGACTAGAAAGATTTCTTAAGAAAAGTAGAAGACTGGTTTTTCCGAACTCCTTGCAGAAAGAGTTTTCCGGAAACTGAAAAATCGAGCAGGAGATTCTCCCGGATACGGTGCATGAATGGGCATTCTGGGATCTTGAGTACGGAAGTTCCTCGACTGGATACCGAGAACGGATGAATATTATGGAGCAGCCGATTAGGGAGAATCTGAGCAGGAGGAATGCGATATGCCTACCAAGGTTGATTACAATGAACAGACCGGAAAGAGAATAGCTTATCCGGCCTCAGAGGATTATATTTTAAAAAGCGATTCATGCGGGATGATTCTCAAAAAGAGGGAAATCAGCTTTCCTTTTTGACTGCAAATGGAAATAATGCCTGTTTGAGCTTCGTTTTCCTGTCCAAAAAATCGTGAAACTTCATCTATTTCTTTCGGATCTCGAAGGGCAAAGCACTCTTTCCTATCAGAAGTACAAAACAGGTTTTCACTTTTTCGAAAAATGGCGATGTCCCTGTGACATTCCGGGATGGGGACAATGCATGGATTGCGGAAACAGGGATGCTAACACTCAGATTCAGAAAAAGATTACTGGAAGATGGAAGCCTTTGTTCAGAATGAGAAGATTCTGGAAGAAGGGGTCACGGATGCGAATGTGGACAATCGATGGAAGATGCTGCCTCTTGGTTTCACCTTGAAGACGGAAAAGCCGTAGCGGTTCCGGGAAAATTTTTCGCTCGGAAGCGATGATGCAATTTGGGGGCTCGGGAAAAGTACATCCATGAATCGAAGAGGCATGTTTATCATATCCGTCAAGTTGATGCGCTCAGTACGGATTCGGAAAAGGCTTATCTCGGAGAACCGTTTTATCTTTCGGGAGTAAAGGCTATGGTCTTTTTGTAACAGTTTTTCGGAGAGCATGTTTGATGTCGGGGCCTCCTCCACGTTAAGCCTTCAGATTGGAGTAAAAGATGCAGACCTGGATCTTGTTCTGATATTGGAAGGCAAGGAAAAATATCGAGAAATCATGAGAGGATTATATAGAACTGACGGGAGAAGTGCTCTTCATTCGCAAGTGGGCATTGGGGTACTGGCAGTCGAAGTGTACTTATCATACACAGGATGAAGTGATGGCTATCGCTGAGCAGGCTGATAAGCTGCATCTTCCTATTGATGTTATCCATATCGATGACTCAGCGAGGAGCAATCAATGCCGGCACGTTAAAGTGGGATAAGACGGCGTTTCCGAACCCGGAGGGGAATGATTCATGCACTGCGCTGAGAAGCATATTCATCCAGTGCTCTGGACCTTTCCTTATGTGAATGATAACTGTCCGGAATTTTTGCAAACTTGAAGAGCAGGGATTTTTGTACGGAATACCCGGGAGAGACTGCACTTTCTATGCGACTGGATTCAAAGAATAAAGTGTGTGTTATGACTTTACGAATCCCGCCTTTGTTGCTTGGTATCGTGAGCGTATCTTTGCCATTCCACGAGACGGGGTAGATGTTATTAAGACGGATTTCTCGAGGCGCTCCCCGAAGATGTGATCTTATTTGACGGCAGTACCGGCACGGAAGCGCATAACAAGATTCCATTTCTGTATACAAATCTAATCCACGATACGATGAGGGAAGCTTTCAAAGGCACAGAGAAAATCCTCTCATCTGGAGTCGGAGCGGGTATCTGGAGCACATCGCATTCCGGCAATTTGGGCAGGGGATCTTCCTCCAGAGTGCAGGACTTTCGGCACTGATTCATGGAGGCTTGGGACTTTCTCGCGTGTGGAACACTCTTACTGGGCTATGATCTTGGCGGCTTTTTCTTACCGGATTGATGGAAATGAATCGTCTTCCGTCAGAGGAGCAGTATTTGCGCTCCTTCGTGACCGGATGTTTCTGCCGCTTGCAAGAGCTCATGGAAGACGGCGAGAGAGCCTGGAATATTTCTGAGAATGCGCTGGAGTTGCCAGAAAATATGATGTATTTCGCCATCGCTTGATTCCGTATCTTTCGCATACGGCGATAGAAGCGCATCTTACCGGTATTCCATGTTGAGGCCTCTCTATTTCGAATATCCCGGTGACCGGCAGGCTGTGCGGGAGAGATCTTGAATATATGTTGGGGATTCTCTTGGTTTGTCCACTCTTTGAGAGAAGTGAGTTATCAGGGTATATCTCCCCAAGGAAGATGGACGAACTTATTTACAGGAGAGGTTCTGCAGGGAGGAACAGATGTGAAGTTCATCCGAAAATAGACGAAATTCCGGTTTTTGTGCGAGATGGTTCGGTTTTTGGAAATGCTTTCCGGAAGAATCAAACGGGGTATGGCATGTATCCGCTGGAGAAGCGGAAAAAGACGGAACTCTCGTCTTTACAGGACGTGCTATGGAAAAGACATTGTACGATGCGGTGAACCGTGACGGCAAAGTGCTCACGATGAAAAAGCAAATCTCTGTCCTGCAAAGAGAAGATGGAAGCCTGTATATTCCGGAAGAAATCGGCAAACAGTATCACGATGTTAAAAAATACTGTAAAGCAAATTATGCTTACGAAAAGTCCGGGCTGTCTCAAAATCTCTTTCCCCTTTTCTTTTTATGGTAGAATTTTGCAAGGCTTAGTATTGTAAAAGACGATAGGAGGGCTATATGGAAGACGAGAAGAACATTCAGATAGAGGGAAATAAAGTTTAGGGGATGTGGTGATTGCCAATGAGGTGCTTGCCATCATTGCCGGGATTGCAGACAACCGAGGTGGAAGGCGTGCATTCCATGGACGAGAGGCTGGTCAGGACAGTTCATTTCAAGCTCGGTATCAAGGACCTTGCAAGAGGCGTGAAGGTGCAGGTAAGAGATGGAGAGGTCAAGGTGGACTTAAGCCTCAATATGGAATACGGCTATGCTATCCCGAAGGTTTCCGACCTTGTGCAGGATAAGGTTTCCGCAAGCATTAACAATATGACGGGACTCAATGTTTCCGAGGTCAACATCAGGATTTCGGAGTGGTAGATAAAGAGAATGAATAAGAAGAAGAAAGAGAAGTCATAAGTTTAAGCTCTTATTTTCCACCCTCTTTTATGAGGGGGAGGAGAAGGAAGAGCAGATCAGTCACTATTCCTTTGAGAAAGAGGAAGATGATGAGGACGTCATTGCTTTTGATTGTCTTCCCGATGAGGAAAAAGCGTATTTAGAGGCAGAGGTGCTGAAGATTCTGGAGCGAGCTTCCCGAACTGGACAGCATGATCAATGCGGATACGGAAGGCTGGACCACAAAGAGAATGAGTAAGACTGAATCTTACGGTGCTTCGTCTTTCTCTTTATGAGCTGAAATTCCAAGAGGAAATTCAAAGAAGGTTGTCCTGAATGAGGCGGTGGAAAGTGCAAAGAAGTATGGCGATGCAGATTCCGGCTCCTTTGTAAACGGTGCTAGCGCTGATTCTTCGAAGCTTTCTCCGGAACTTTCCGAAAGTGTAGAGAAGAAGGAAAAAGAGCGAGAGGAAGGGAAAGAACAGAAAAATTCTTCTTTCCACATCGTGCTGAACAAGAAAGATTAGTTTATGGAAAGAGTTTCCAAGAAGGAATATACGGTCTCGCAGGTCAATCGCTATCTTTTCGCGAATGATGCAGGAGGATTTCTTTCTTTCTCACCTTACGGTATCCGGAGAGATTTCCAACTTGAAAAATGCACCCGTCGGGACATATTTATTTTACAGCTTAGGACCAAGCTTCGCAGCTTTTCCGGGCATCGCGTTTGCCGGAAAGAGGGCGGGGCTTGGTTTTCGTTTGGAAAAATGGTATGAAGGTGCTGGTTACGGGGCGAATCGGTTTGTATCGAAGCGAAGTTATCAGATTTATGCGGATTCCTTCCAGCTTGCGGGACAGGTGACCTCTATCTTCGCTTTGAGGCGTTGAAGAAGGAGCTCATGGAAATGGGGCTCTCGATCCCATGTATAAGAAGCCGATTCCGAAGTATGCAAGGCGCATCGGCGTGGTTACGGTAGCTCCGGCGCGGCGGTGAGGGATATTGCAGATTGCAAGAGCGGAGAAATCGCTGTGGAAATTACGCTATTCCCGGCTCTTGTGCAAAGGAGAGGGTGCGGTGGCGTCCATTGTGCGGGGAATAGAGAGAGACTGGATGCTTGGTCTGGACGCTCTCATTGTGAGGGCGAGGGAGGCGGATCGATAGAAGACCTCTGGGCCTTCAATGAAGAGGCGGTAGCGAAGGCAATCTTTGATGCGGAGACATCCATTATCTCCGCAGTCGGACATGAGACAGACACGACTATTGCGGATCTGTCGCGGATTTACGCGCGCCGACACCGTCTGCCGCTGCAGAGCTTGCGGTCTTTGACTATATGCAGTTCGTAGATGATTTAAGCTCCTATACCTATAGCTTTCACGAGCGAGATCGAGAAGAAAATCCTTTTCCTCAGACAAAGACCGAAGGAGAAGGCGTTGAAATTCTCTGTTCTGCACCCCAAAGCCATTTTACAGGAAAACAGCATCGGCTCTTGGATTTACAGAATCGCTTGCAAAATCAGATGAGGAAGTCCCTGCAGAGCGCCAAGGAAAAATTTGCAAGATTATGGCAATTTTTGCAAAAGCTTATGGAGAGGAGACTCAGTGAAGATAAGGCGCGCCTCGCTCGCTATCAGAGCTTTCCGCACCTTATGGAGGAAAAAAACTCTTAAAGGCAAGGCACAGACTTATCAACTATCAGGATTTTCCTCACTTTATGGAGGAGAAGCTGGCAGAAAAGCGAGACATCGAGATGCAGCTTCTTTTCGAGCAGTTTGATGCGCTTTCCCTCTTCGTCTCCCTTTCTAACGGTTACTCTTATGTGCGAGACGAGGAAGGGCGCAGGGTAAGCAGCGCAGAAAAGCTTCAAAAGGGTGAACTTTTGGAACTGCATTTCTCAGATGGCTCTGCAAAGCCAGTGGAAGAGATTACAATAAAAGTCTCGGTAAAGATGAAGATGCATGGATTTACGAAAGCCGATTTTAGTAGAAGATAAGAAAAATAGGTCAAAAACTAAGAATTACTACGGAATAAAATAACAAATAAGAGGAGAGCTTAGGGCTATGATAGAGGGAAATGAAGAGAAGAAAGCAGTAGTGGAGGATGGGCAAGTGGTGTTCACCCGGATACAACGTGGCGGATAAGGCAGACAATGCAAAAAGCGAGAAGAAAAAAGGATTTAAGCGAGATTTTTACGGGATGGACGGCCTTTTGCAAAAAGATGGAGGGCGAGGAAAGTCTGAAAAGAGCTTTTGCGATCTATGAAAAGAGGCGGTGGCCCTTTTAAAGTAAAGCGAATTCCAGTATTGACCGAATCGAAAAGCAAGTCCGTATTTTTAGACGGTGAAGAGGAAAATAATGAGTATCAAAGGGCACTCGGGAAAAAAGAAAGAAGCGGTGGAAGGTATTTTACGGAGTTTCTTACCGGAAGCACAGGGCTTTGACCGGACCGGAAGAGAGGCGATGAACTATAGCCTTATGGCACCGGGAAAAGAGGATTCGCCCAATTTTAGTGGAGGGAAGCATTTTTCTTTGCTGCAAAGAGGAAGAAAGGGAAGTGCTTCTTCCGATTTTTACATTCCTTTATGGCTGCCATCGACGATTCACAGTTTTTCCTTTGCCATGATGACCTGCCTGCTATGGACAATGACCGTGCGTGAGAGGGCAGGACCCACCTGGGCACATTTTTCGGAGGCGCAGGAATCCTTGCGGAGACGCCCTCGCTCGCTATGCTTTTCAGGCGGTTTTGGAAACTTTTCAGAAAGAAAAGAGAAAGAATCTCTGCTTTCCGCTATGAAGGAAGAGTGCTTTGGCACTTCATGTGCTCTCGAGAGAATCCGCATAGACGGCATGGTGGGCGGACAGGTCGTGGATCTTGAAAAAGAGGGACAGCCTCTTTCCGAAGAGGAGCTCTTCTTTATTATGGAGAAGAGACGGCGGCACTACTCAGCATCTCTTCTTATGGGGGCTATTTTAGGCGGTGCAGAGGAAAAAGTGCAGGAGAAGATTGCTTTTTACGGGGAAAACCTCGGTCTCGCCTTTTCAGATTCGGGATGATATTTTTAGACGAAACTTCTACGACGGAGGAACTCTGGAAAAGCCGGTACATTCCGATAAGGAGGAAGGAAGACAACGGCTTATTCTACGGGAGAGAAAAGGCGGAAGAGAAGGTAAAAGAGTATACCGAAAAGGCCATTTCCGCTGGAGAATTTGCATAGAGAACGTTTAGCAGAGGTATGTCAAGCCGGTACGATGGAGATAACGCTACATTTTTCCTAAAGGAACTTGCGCTTTACCTTGCGAGTAGAAAGAAACAAAAGCGAAAGTTCTTATGTACGGAATGATTTAAAACTTTTGTGAGCTGTCTTACTAAGACCGAATAGTGGAAAAACAAAACAACAAAAAGGGTTTATTTATGTTACTGGAGAGCTATCAGCGGGCGGAGGATGTACGAAAGCTGTCCCTGAAAGAGCAAAAATCTTAGCGAAGGAAGTCCGTCGCTTTATCATGATGGCAGACAATGGAGGGCATCTCGCCTCAAATCTTGGTGTGGTGGAACTGACCATTGCCTTTATTTCATACGCTGAATCTCCCGAAGGACAAAATCGTCTGGGATGTGGGGCACCAGTGCTATATACGCATAAAAATTCTTTTCCGGAAGACGGGATGACTTTGCACTCCTTCGAAAAATTCAAGGAATCAGCGGTTTTCCGAAACGGGAGGAGAGCCCATACGACTGCTTTTAATACAGGACACAGCTCGACCTCCATTTCCGCAGCCCCTCGGGATTGCGGAGGGCGAGATCTGGGAGAGGACTATACTGTTCTTGCCGTAATCGGAGATGGTGCGCTTACCGGCGGTATGGCCTATGAAGCCTTGAACAATGCCTCCAAGATGAAGAAGAATTTCATCATTATTTTTAAATGATAGTGAGATGTCGGATTGCGAAAAATGTGGGCGGAATGTCCACTTATCTGAATGGCATCCGTTCCCATAAGGGCTATACGCGGTTTAAGGAAAATCTGGCGAGCAGCCTTGGAAAAATTCCGGTGGTCGGAGATCGGATAGTGGAGCGTCTGAAAAACACGAAGAACTCCATTAAACAGCTTCTTGTACCCGGAATGCTTTTTGAAAATATGCGTCTAACGTATCTCGGGCCGGTGGATGGGCACAATCTTCATGCTTTGGAGCAGGTTATCCATGAGGCAAAACGTATAGATCATGCGGTCCTTGTGCATGTGGTTACGAAAAGAAAAGGGTTATGTTCCGGCGGAGCAAAATCCCAGTGTATTCCATGGCGTCGGGGCCTTTGACATTGCTACTGGAAAAAGTAAGCAGGAGAACGGAAAGAAGAGTTACATGGATATTTTCGCGGGAAAGCCTCGATTGAAAAGAGGGGAAGGAAGATCTCGAAAATTGTAGGCGATTACGGCGGCCATGCCGGATGGAACTGGTCTTACTAAGTTCGAAAAGGCCTTCCAAAGCGCTTTGATGATAGGCATTGCGGAAGCCCACGTGAACCTCTGCAGCAGGCTTTGCCAGCGCGGGCCTAAAGCCGGTTTTTGCGGTATCACTCAAGTTTCCTGCAAAGAGCTTACGACCAGATGGTGCATGATGTCTGCCTGCAGAAGCTCCCGGTTGTCTTTGCGATTGACAGAGCCGGCCTGGTAGGGGCGGACGGAGAAACACATCAGGGGATTTTTGACATTTCCTACTTAAGAAGTATTCCGAATATGACGGTTATGGCACCGAAGAATGCGGAGGAACTATGGAAATGCTGCATTTTGCCTTGAAGTTTCGAGGGGCCGATGCAGATTCGCTATCCGAGGGGACAGCCTACCGAGGCTTTTCTGAAAACAGGAGCGATAGAGTACGGGAAGGCGGAGATATTAATTGAGGAGCAGACAGGAAAAATAGCCCTCCTTGCGCTTGGCTCCATGGTTTCAACCGGAGAGCATATTGTGGAGAAAATGGTAAAAAAAGGCGTGAACTTAAGTCTCGTGAATGCCCGATTTGCTAGCCGATTGATACGGAAATGCTGGATAAACTTTCGAAAAAGGCTATAGAAAGATTCTCACATTGGAAGAGGGCGTACGCTCGGTGGTTTTGGTGAGGCGGTACTCTCCTACATGGAGACTCATCACAAAGAGGTAGCTGTGGAAAAATATCACCCTCCCCGACGCCTATGTGGAGCACGAGCGATGTTTCCACCCTTAGGAAAAATGCTAAAGATTGATTCGGACAGCATTATAGAAGGGCTGGAGGAGAAGGGATTTTTCAAGTATAAGGGCTGTAGAAAGTAGCTTCAGTCCGCAGATTGTTTTTGAAATGTGGAAAGTGGAGATGATTACGGGTGATCCGCGTAATTCGAGTACTTTGACTATTTATAACGAGTATTGCTCGTAAAGCGTGCGATATCTCGTTGATTGAAATGAAATAAACGGGCCCTTTTCAACATAGATTGTAACAACAAGATAAGACAGGATTTAAAAGAGGGAAGCAAATGGGAGAGAAGAAAGAACGCCTGGATGTGCTTTTAGTGGAGAAAGGACATTTTGACATGTAGGGAGAAAGCGAAGCGTGCCATTATGGCAGGCCTTGTTTTTGTTAATGGAGAGAAGGAAGACAAGGCAGGAACGACCTTCTCTTACTGCGGAAATCTTAGTCAAAGGAAACCCCTTCCCTATGTTTCCCGAGGGGGTCTAGAAGCTGGAAAAGGCATCTGAAGAGTTTTTCCGATAGGCTGAAAGACCGGATTTTCAGTGGATATCGGGGCTTCTACAGGGGCTTATACGGACCGTATGTGCAAAATGGGGCAAAAGGAAGTCTATGCTGTGGATGTGGGCATGGACAGTTGGACTGGAAACTCAGAAATGATGAGCGGGTGCATTGCATGGAAAAAGTCAATATTCGTTTCGTGGAAGAGGCGGATCTTGGGGAAAAACCGAGTTTTTCTCTATTGATGTGTCCTTTATCAGTTTAAAGCTCGATGCTTCCGGTGGTGAAAAACTCACAAATCTCCCGGAGAAGTGGGTCTGCTTAATCAAACCGCAGTTTCGAAGCGGGAAGAGCAGGTCGGGAAGAAGGAGTGGTGCGGATCCGAAGGTACATGAAGAGTGATTCGTACGGTACTGAATTTGCAGGCAAGCATCGGATTTTCCATAGAAGGCCTTAGTTCTCTCCGATAAAAGGACCGGAGGGAAATATTGAGTACCTGGCCTATCTGAAATATGAAGGGAGGAGAGCGGAAGCCTTCCGGAGGGCATGGAGGAGAAGATTCATACAAATTACGGAGGAGTCGCATAGAACGCTGTAGAAGCTTGTGCATATCTTCCATACGGAAGCTCTTATTTTTAATGAGTATGGATTGGTGTAGTGCGGCATCTAGTTGAGTGTTGCAAAGTATTAAAAATCCGAAAATTGAGGCTAAAATATTTCTCAAATCCCCTTGACAGAACGATCGGATATGGTGTTTGATGGAGGCG